>Ga0136643_10001530_pt1 | contig 28476 bp, 15 predicted proteins | sample TergutLab28metaG_FD_96883 | JGI IMG/M metagenome (GOLD analysis project Ga0136643, IMG submission 96883) | Labiotermes labralis P1 segment gut microbial communities from Petit-Saut dam, French Guiana - Lab288 P1 (version 3) (version 3) | ecosystem: Host-associated > Arthropoda: Insects >... | reverse complement strand
GGTAAAGGTAAAGCAATCCCTGAACAGGTGTAGAATGACTAGGAGGTTGAGGTTCCCAGATTTCATTACAATCGTCACATGAAGTGTCGACAGGGTTAATTGCACGGAATTTTGGTCTGAAAGCCTGAAGAGAAGTGATATCTTGTTAGACCAAGGTGTAGAATAAAGAATGACGTTAAAGAGTACCTTAAAGGAATGGGGAAGGATGTAGACTGGATTAATCTGCCTCAGGATACAGTAGGATAGCTGGATGTGTGAACGTGGTAATCTAACTCAACAAACTTAACTTACGCAGCTACCATCAGCGTCTTCAGAGAAGTTATGCTTCACGGACTCAATGGACATAACAAGATGGACAATGTATGTATAAGTCTAACACTGAGGCTCTTTCGCTTAACCATTTTTTGCTGCGGAATAGCGACAAATATTAAATACTGAGTATGTGTCTGTAGCCTTTGTTACCCAGCATGCAGAGCGCATGCGCCGTGTTACATTCATTTGTGGCGTGTCCGGTTTTACCATGCGCCCCTCCCAATTATCTCTCAGACGCAAGATTTTCTAACCAAAAAAAGTTATTGAACATAAAATGTGTGTTTTTATTTTCCATAGAACTTTGTCTTAAATATTTCTCATTCTAAAAAGAATTCAGCGAGATATAAATGTGCATACGTCAAAAGCGTAAAGTACCGAATTTCTTATATTTCAATGAAACTTGAATTTCCTCTACAGACTTCCGAAAATTTCATGAAAATCTGTCTACTGGGCGCCGAGTTGTTCTATGCGGACGGACGGACGGAATGACAGCCAGACAGACAAAGATGATTACGCTAATAATGGAAGATACAATAATCTCAAGAAGGAAAACCGCCAGCGCTTGGGGTCGCGACTGACGCCCCATCTAGCGAAGCAATTTTGGATTAGTCTGCGGGTATTCCCATAGCAATAATGTAATCCAGTAGAAGGGTAAAATACAGTCTATTAATATGATTGTAAGCGGTAGGGAAATTATAGAACAATATACGAAATGTAAAGATTCATTCAGTTTAATAAACTTCAGTTGTGAAGTGACGGATGTGTTATTTTTAGTTAAAATCATAATGGGATGTACAGAATGAAGGCCCTAGGCTCTAAATTACGTGAAGACTGGATTATAGTATAAAACACTGGTAAATTCATCGTGTCACCTACAGAGGTATGTAACCCAACATGTGTCAAGGCAAGGTGCTACACCACAAACGTGGCAGTATTAAACATCAGTATCGCAGTTAGCATGTGGTAACCGCATTCGGGGCTTCGTGAGATTGAAAACCATTTACCTATGCCCTCATTGCACATGCGAGTTAAGGATCTACTAACAGATACGTCACATTTTATTTTTCCGGATGCATTGTCAAAGTTAGGGTAGAGGAGAACAGTTTGCAGCACCACATACGGATGACAGTGGAAACCATATTCAGCCGTGATGTAATAATCCGTGGTGATGAATGTCGCACATGGTGGGATTTGTGAAGTCTGGTCCATGCAATAAAGTGTGAAGTGTAGCCGTAGGGCTGTGTGTCTTACAGTGACATGCAATGACGACGCAGTTACGTTTCGGCCTGTGTGAAGTGTGCAGATCAACAGTTTTTTCGTATGCAAGGACATGGTTTATATCAACCGCAAAGTTTCATCATTCTCCGGTTTGTTGCATTGATTTGGGCAAATTCAAGATCAAGGGAAAAGGGCAGAATCGTTCCCTGATTTGAGTCTCTACCGTTTAATTCCGCTCTGTGTTACTATTTTCCTGATTAGCGGTCTTGGTAGGCAGGGATGGTAATGCATGCAGGAAAAAGGGACAAGTTGCAGTGTAGAATTGCATAGGGAGTTAACCTCTTCTGCATTTCTTTGTGTGTTCTGATTTCCTTCTATCTTTCTGTGAGACAAAGAATTTCCAGTAATAATGAATAAGAGGGTTTTCTCTTTAATTTCTGATTATTTGAAACACGACGGTGGCGTGGAAAATTTTGGATAGACTCAACAGTTGCAGCATGTATTATAAGATTCTGTAGTACTACATAGGAAATTATAAGCTAATTTTAAAACCAACATTAAACCTAGATTTGTTCATATATTGAAGTTAGGTAAGTTATAATGGTTTGCAGTAGGCCTGATAACCCTGATTAAATATCAAATTTAGTGGCATGATATGATTCAGTTCACAAGGACAGAGTAGATTCAAATGACAGAGTATTTGTGTGAGGCCTATTAAACATAGTTTAATTCAGAGTTCCTGTCACACTCCATGTTAATGTCTCGAAGGGCAGTGGAAGTACATTAGATTGATTTGTGTCTTCACAAATAAACCCAAGTTCAGTGATGTGCATCTGGGTTTTGTGTATGTTAAACAGGTAAGTCTTAAAGTTTAGGAGAATTTACCCTGAAGGTGGAAATCCACAGGTTCCTCCGATGTGTTGTTATGTGTGAGGGGTGATCAATATGCAAGATTTCCTAAGTCACCAAAATCCAATGGGAAGTTGGTACAGTATTAATTTATTCCACTGAAGTATCATTCAGTGTAATGCCTGAGCACATTGGTGTATTTTTCCCATCTTGCCTCAAGCTTAATATTCCATCACGCTGGAATCTTACATCACTTGCTATGTACATGATGCGTCTGTGTTTGGTACATGAGTTGCATATGTTTCAGTTCGTAGTATCAATTCGGAAATGTGGAAACAATTCTTGTGTACGAAGAGTGTTGTGTGAGATGTATTATCATGTCACATGATTTTTAAAAGTTAAGGTTAAAATATGTTTCTTTCCTAATTTTTAAGGTGAAAGTGACAAGCAGTTTGTTATGTTTGTGCATAAACCCTCTTCATGTGTGTTGCACCGTACACTGTCATAATTTCACTCCTTTCACACATGGTGTTGAAAAGAATTCAGGTACAAAGCCCTAAACGAACCAAGTTTCTGCAGCAACCTGATTGACCACATCTTAGGTGTTAGTTGTGTAGCATAGTGATACAATCAATGACAAGTATGTTTTATATACTGAAGAATAAGAACCAACTAGATGCTACTTATTGTTTTATTATACTTATGATAGGCTCAACATGTCTGGGCACTACTGTGCCCATCGTTAGGAGCTCACACTATAGTGCTGATTACCACATGGGCCATCCGGTTCTTAGTTTGCTGTTGGTTGGAAGTTAGTTGCAGGCAGGTTGGATGAGTGTCCAGGCTGCAGACTATGCCATAGCCTTCAGCCCAGACACTCATCCAACCTGCCTGCACCTAACTTCCAATTAACAGCAAACCAAGAACTGGACAGCCCATGTGGTAATCAGCACTATAGTCATGAGCTCCTGATGATGGCACATTAGTGCCCAAACATGTTGAGCCTATCATAAATATAATAAAACAATAAGTAGCATCTAGTTGGTTCTTATTCTTCAGTTATCACAAGGATGCATGGTCCATTACACACCATAGTGTTCTGCTCAGTCCTAAGGCTGTGCTGCAGTATTTGATGTACTCAGTTTTTCGTGGACAATCAATGACAAAATGGTTGAGCTACAAATTGGGCTGTCAGCTGCAGCATGGTTAAACTGCAGAACATTGTTCCTGACATTTGGTGTTTTTTTTGTTGTCAAGTTGGACTGGAGAGTGGCCACAATTTGCTGATATATCCACTCTATATGCCCATGCAAAGGCTTTTCTAGTGAACCCACCACTAGGAGTAAGAACAGCAAGTAGTTAGCTTTCTGCCACTGGGTGCCATCTTTCAGTGCCATTCATTGACCCTTGTTTGTAATTCAGCAATGACATGGCTGATTGCCTAAGAAGATTTTGGTGCCTTTGTATGCTGTTAAAGTGTCAGAATTTTTGTACGTATTTGATGCCTATTTATTTCCACAGGTGCTGTCAACAAAAGCTCATGCTGCTCTCAAAACTAAGTCTGAGCACAGTGAAGAATCCATAAAGCAAAGAAAGAAGGTAAAGTATTAGTCAGTCTTGCTTATGCTGTGTTCCAGAATTATTTAAAGAAAATCAGTTTTCCTAACTAGTGGCTTTTTCTCGAGCATAAATTTTTAAACTGATTGTCCAAGAAACCAACGTATTTTGTTCATTATTTCAGTCTTGGAATCAGGATGTCTTACGCAAGACCTGAAGATCGTCAATAGGGTGAAATTCATAGCACTTGTGTGTTACAAGCAAAATAACAGTAATGTTCAAAGAGCAGTTCTCAAACTTTATATGTAAAAGACTTGATAACTGGCCAGTTAAGTGGAGTAGACAACCCTGATTTATTTCCATCTGTATGTGCTGGAAATTTTACTCTTCACCACTTTTGCAATGCCTCTGGAGACCACCAATCTTCCTATTTAACCTAACCACTTATAACCTTATATTACAGGTGTTCCAAACACTACAGTCTTAGTATATCAGTGTGGGGTACTTGCCTGAAGAAGCAGTTGTACCCTTATTATATGTGTAGTACTATGGGGAAAGGAATGTTGGGTTTGCTTTTTGATTGCAGACGTTACGAATTAGTTGTAAGAGGACTGAGTATAACTGTTATGAAGGACAAACATATGGTAAGTTTGAGAACATTCCTTTGGCATCCAAAGGTTGGCATCATAGGAAGTCAAGAGGAGATTTCTTCACAATCCAAAAGTGTCGAGAGGCAAGTAAAAATAATTTTAAACACACTCAAGCATATACTGTTCATGTTAGCACTTCCAGTTGTAGTTTTATTGAATTTTTAACTACTTACACCCAAATGGAAGTTATGTATGTGTAATACAAATTTTTATATTTTAAACTTTTTTTTAGATGGCATTGGTGACGGTAAAATATTCTGAACTGAGTGAATATTAGCAAGCATTCCCTGAATTTATTATGCTCCTGATTCCTTCATTTATGTGGTTATGATGAGCATGAATTTAATCGAACCACATACTTTATTTCAGAACCCAGCAGTTATTGGTTCACCAGAAAACAGCATCAGTTTTAGTGACACTGGCATTAATAGTGACATTATTGATGTCCTGAAGGAGCAGGAACTTACAGAACCAACAGTCATCCAGGTATGCCTTCCTGCATTGACATGTGTAGAATCCATTTAAATGAATGGTGTAGACAACAAATTGAATGTATGTGTTTAGTTTCATGGCATATTTTCTGTATTCTGGTGCTGGTATTTTTAAAATTATTGTACAGGCAATAGGGGTTTGAAAAGCTTGTATTCATGAATGTGCTGTTGTTTATTTGTGTCACGTAATTTCTGAAAGTTGTGATAACTGTTTTGGTATTACATTTACAGAAAGATGGTATCCCTACTATTCTAGGAGGACATAATACTCTTTTAACTGCAGAAACAGGATGTGGTAAGACGCTAGCATATCTCCTTCCTATGATAAATCAGATCCTGGTTTGGCAGATGTTCCTAAGGAATCGCCAATTGAACTGTCCACTTGGCATAGTTGTGTCACCAAACAGAGAACTGGCAAATCAGATTGGTGTAAGTTCACATTGCTGCTAACAAGTAACTCATGAATGTAACTTCCCTCTTTACTGACCATTTTCCATGCAATGGGGAGCTAAATGTTGACGTCTTACTTTTCCTGTAAGTCCAACTAGTGTGCAGGTGTACACTTCACACAAGAATCCTGGCACTTTCTCTGCCTTTTTATGAATTGTCTTGAAAACTCTAAGCTGTTCAAAAATATTGTGTTGGGCATGAGTTAATCTCAAGTCGGTTGTAATATGCTGCAATGGCTTCCAACAAGGAGATGGACTAGCATCAAACCTCTTTCATATAGCACTGGAGCTTGTAATAAGACAGCTGTCAGTAGAAGTGAAATCCACAATATTTTACGAATCAGTGCACTTAATAGGATATGCTTGTAACATAAACATTATGCAAAGAAGGAAAAGAGCTCTTCATTAAGTGTACGAAGAGCTCAAAGAGAGAGCAAACGAAGTAGGGAGGGCTCAACATCAGAGTTGAATAATCAAGAGCAATGGTACCAAATAGGTGAACAAGAAGAATAAGAGAAACATTGACAATAAAAGATCATGACATTGGAGTTGTTAGGAGCTTTAAATATTTGGGAACCGAAATCAATAATGCTAATGATGAAACAGTAGGAACCAAAGCTAGAATCCTAGCTTCTATTAAAGCCTATTCCTATCTGCAAACTATATTTAGAACTAAACAAATCCACTGAAATAATATAATAAGATTATATAAAACATTAATGAAACCATTGCTGTGTTATGGAAGTGTAACCTGGACCCTAACACAAATGGCAGAACAAATGCTGTGTACATTTGAAAGGAAAATATTAAGAAGAATTAAGACATAGTACAGTATAAAGGATGCTTCATCCTAGATGGAATAGTGAAATTTATAATCTATGCAAAGATATAAATGTTGTGGATGATATTAAAATTAGAAGACTAGGATGGTCGAGTCCTTTTTTAAGATTGGAAGATGAAAGGATCTAATAAAAGGTTATTAATGGGAAATTTCATAATACAGCATGTGTCATAAACACCTGACCGTTTTTTAAATGAAATAACATTTTAAAGAAAAGTGGAAAAATTTTATTAATACTATTGGGTGCATTCCATGTCCATGAGAATTCATCTAAGTCATTATTGTTTGAATATGACGCTTTGATGTTGACCACCATGTCGTTCAATACACTCCTGCAGTCGTGATGGAAAGGCTGTCATAACATGTAGCATCTCCTTGGGGATTCTTTGAATACATTCCAGAATTCGGTGTCTTAAGTCATCAGTTTTGGCAGGGACATGTTTCGTGTAACTTGCATGTAACCTAGCCTCAGAGGAAGTAGTCTTTACTGCAAGGTAGAGAGAGTGGGCCAATAAATGAGTCTGCCAGGAAACATAATTCAGAGGACTTGTCCCGTGCACTAAGTTCCTGGGCGACTTGGATTTTGTATGGATGGTAATGCAAATCCTTGTGTAAAATTTGGTGAAGGCCGCATTCATTTAAGTGAAGTGTGAGAGCTGGCTGCTGAACTGACCTGCACAGACTTCGCAACATGGTGTCTCTTACTCACTCCACATTGTCAGGTGTGCTTTCCGTAAATGGACGTCCTTGTGGTTTACTGTCCTTGACACCATTTGGATACCCACCAGAGCAGAGTTTTGTGGCTAGGAGCATCACTCTTTGAAACTGTTGATGGAAACCACGCTGTATAGCTGTAACAGACTCTGTTTTGATAAACAGTTCCACTGCCACAATGCCATGTTGCATTGACCAGTGCTCCATCTCAACTAAACTCCAAACATCACTGTGCATGATGATGGTCAGTACAAAAGCAGCCCTTAGCTGGCATGCTGGTTTTCAAATTTCAAAAACTGTCAGGTGTTTATGATGCACCCTGTACAAGACAAATGGGAAAACCAAGTAAAAGATGGGAGGACATCACCCAGATAGACACCTCACAGATTTTAGGAATATAAGAATGGTGGATGTGAGCAGAGGACAGAGGCATCTTCTGAGGGAGGTCATGGCCCAAAAGTGGCTGTAGCGCCATAGATGGAATGGAATTAAATATTCTGCAATTAATGACCATCAAGTTGGATGAAATAGTCTGCAGTTAATGATAACCAAGTTGGGTATATTCTGACGGTAATGTACATCAAGTTTAATGACGAATACAGAATTTCAGGGAATTAATTATAAAATATGTGTAGTCCAAATTGGAGTACCTCACTGCATTACTGATTTGTGAAGTTTTACTAATTCTTTTATTCTTCTGCTTAATGATATGTTGCATTTATTCAAATAATGTGTATTGTATTCAAATATTTCAGGAAGTGGCTCAGAAGTTTTCCAGAAAATTGATGTTTACCACAAAGGTGCTAACAGGTGGTCACACTAAATTTAAAATGATTAACCCATCATTTGAGGAAGTTGATTTGTTGGTAGCAAGTTTTGGAGCACTTAGTAAACTTACTACTACAGGTAAATACACAGCTATATGTGTAGAATTTGGAAGGAATGGGGGCAGATTATTAGAACAGCTACTGGAAGTGACATTTAATTAAATAAATGTTGTGAAGGACACCATCTTTTTTCCGCATGGAGAAGTTGACAGAAAGTGTAAATTGTTGATTATTGTGAGACAGATTCTGTGAGATTCATGCTGTTCTTTTTCTTTAATTTTCAAGGTAAAATTTATAGGTAAGGTTATATTGTAATACTGTCCCAACTTCCACGTTTGTGACTACAAGCAAAGTGTTGCAGATACCAGATTAGCCATACAACCTGTGATATTGATACAACAAGCTAGAAAATAAATTAACCTTTTTGTGTGAGTTACATGTGGCTATATATTATAAAACTTAGGTTCTCATCGCTGTATCTAAATTATGATCTTATGTGGGGGTTCACAGATTTTCTAAAAATCTAGAAGTCATCTCAGAATCGTAGGTGCCAGAGGCATGACATGAAACAAACTCAATATTAAGAACCAACAAATGCTAGGCACTGCTGTATAAAATTTAGTCACGTGGGTGATCTGGCACCAAGGATTTGTGCACACCTGTTCATGTGGAATATGATGCCCTCTTTTCTGGTACGGACATTTCTGAAGAATTTCCTGCCTTCACATTGCAGGTGTTTTTCTGTTAGACTGTACAGTGTTTTGACCCAGTATACTAATCTGGATACATAATGTGTCATTTATACTTGATGTGTGGGGTGTCTGACTTCTTGACCATAGTCTGCACTCACAGGGACTTTCTTTTTTAAATATTGACGTGTTTCAGGCATCTACAAAATGAGTCATGTTCACCATGTGGTATTGGATGAGGCTGACACATTGCTGGATGATAGTTTCAATGAGAAAATATGTCATTTTCTGAGAAAATTTCAAGTAAGCATCCTTCAGACTTTGTCTTTTTTGAGCTGTTGTGGTCTTTTTAAGGATATTGTTAAGCTGTTGAAGTGAAGTGGGTGGTGTATGGAGACTTTAAAACTGAAAGAATGGGTTTGGTAAAGCACTTCACTGAACATTGTGGTTGCATTTTAGATTAAACTGCTATAACAGGGATTGGGCATTGTGAGTCATATGTTTTTCACAGTTATAAGAGTTTTAGGTAATGTAGCGTGTGCCGTAAAATAGTATGGTAGTACCACTCCTACATATAAGTCATCTTTCCTGATTCACACACATAATGTTTGCACTCAAAATGTATTCCTGCACAGTATGATGATTCATGTTGCTGTTTTGTGGGTTGTGACATGGATATTGTACATTTGTTCTTAGTGGGTTATGACATTGTAAATTATCATACACAAATTTGGGAACAAGAAGATTGAGAGGTAGACCAAGAAATAGATGGCAAGATGAGGTGAGAAAGGATGGAAGAATAATTGGTGGAAAAGGGTGGCAGGAAAAAGTACATAGCCATGAGAAATAGAAGAAACTCCTGAGAACGGCAAGGAATTATCGCATTCTGCACACGCCATTTGAATAAATGAATGAAAGCTGACTCATTTAAGCAGAAGCAAATGATAACATGTAATGCATGTAATGTAGCTAATTGTTGTCCATCCTGTTGCAGTTCCAATACAAAGGGGCCAATACACTAACTACACTGCCATCAGGTGTCCAAATGACTTTGGTCAGTGCTACAATGCCAACAAGTCTCACAGAAATACTGAGCCCTGTTATCGAGGTACATTAGAAGCAGGTTAATAGTAATGTGGTTGTAGCTCACCGTGCAGATCCATGTATTTAAAAACTTCATTTTTGTAAGAAGTGGTTTGTGTTGGACATTCTAGAGAATTACTGTATAAGACACAAGTTCTGCATAAGAAATATTGTAAGTACAGTCACTACCAGCCTGTGCATTGAATCTGACTGTGGTTAATAAAACTGTTACCCTGTTTATCGAAATATAAAATTACTGCATACAAGACAATGCCCTCTCACAGTCTGCAATTTGTAGAGAAATACACTTGCAGAAGATGTTTAATTTTGTGTGCAATTTTAAGGTAACCACCCATTTTTCTTAACGAAATTTTCAAAATGTGTTTCTTTAAAACTGAATATCATTTTCTTGCAGACAGAGTCATTCATGAGAGTTACCTCAAATCAAGTTCATCGGCTCTTACCACACATTCCACAAAAGTTCTATCGCCTTGGCAAGTTACAGAAGGCGGCACAGTTACTTGCTATGATTAAGAATAATGTTGCCAAGGAACACCCCGTTATAATTTTTAGGTAATTGGGAGATATAATTCAGGTTAAAGATGTGTAATTTTATGAAAGTTTTCCTTGTAAAGTGAGTGCTGCAAAACATATTGTTTTTTGTGTTTGTGCATTAATACATGATAATTGAGGCACTGTTTGTGATAACAGCATTAGTGTGAGGTGGTATTGGAAGAAAGAACTTTGAAATTTTTTAAGTATTGGGTGTAGCATTTAGGAATGTATACTTTTTTTTAAGCTCCTGCAATTTGAAATCATACTAGAGATAATTTTTTAAGATATTTTGTGTATTTCATGGGTTGATGATGGAGCTTGTTATTTGTTGCAGCAACAAATCATCAACATGTGACTGGATATCTATGTTTCTGAATGAAAATGGTGTGAAATGCGTGAACTTGAACGGAAAGATGCCACGTGATATTCGTACGGGAAAATTGAACTTGTTTCAGTCAGGTGTTGTGGATGTCATATCTTGCACTGATATTGGTTCTAGAGGCATTGATACAGTCAGGGTAAGTTGGCATTTTATCCATATGTATACATGCTTAGGGAGAACATAATGTTGACAGCTTTCTCTTGAATTATTATGTATGTTTAAATACTGGAATAAAGTTATGAATATAAGCGTGGTATTGTAATTGGTTTGTGTGATTGTAATGTATATTACTCTGATGATAACATGATAGGGGTTGAAAAGCATAGCTTAGGGAATAAAGTTGTATTGTTTTACATGCATGTTGGTTGTGTGAACTGAGTGAAATGTACAGTTTATTATTATAATTTTTCATGTTTTTTGTGTTTTAGGTAAAACATGTGATCAATTATGACTTCCCGCTGTACATGGCTGATTACATTCATCGTTGTGGACGAACAGGGCGTGTTGGTAGTGCTGAAGGATGCCATGTTTCAAATTTCATTTCTGGTTTGAGAGAGGTGGAACTTGTGCAAAAGATAGAGGTTTGTCATCTTGTTTGAACTCTTGCATTTTCTTCCTGCAGGTACACATATTGCATTGATATCTTTTTTCAATTACATCCAGAAGATAGCGATTGTTGGGTGCACATGAGTTGTGAAGGCATTTCATTTCAACAGGAAGCAAAAGTTTTTATGCTGTCACTTACTGTCATTATACACCTAAATGTATATTAAATTAGTGTCATAACAGATCATGCATATTTGTACAGTCATGCTTCGCTTAACGACGGGGGTACATTCTGAGAAATGCGTCATTAGGCGATTTCGTCATTTTGTGAACATCATAGAGTGTACTTGCACAAACCTGGATAGTATAGCCTACTGCAAACCTAGGCTATATGGTATAGCCTATTGCTCCTAGGCTACAAATCTGTACAGCATGTTACTGTACTGAATAGTGTAGGCAATTGTAACACAGTGGTAAGTACCATAATATTATAATATTAGCATCTTATGCAACCACTGTCGTGTATGTTGTCCATCATTGACCAAAACGTCGTCGTGCGGTGCATGACTGTATGATCTTGGCAATGATACCTACATCTTGCATCTGGCTGCTTCATGAGTTATTTGAAACCAAATTCTGCTGCATTTTTATATTTTCTTATGCATGAAGAAAGAATTTATCAGTTTTTAAATAGCAACATAAGTTTTATCTAATGAGCAAGAATAAAATTAGGAACAGGACACAAAGAATGGATATCAGGAAGTGTTCCTTTCTAAATACGACAATAAAAAAAACTGTAACCAACTACCTGCAGAAGCATTAGGGACTTTCCATTATAAACCTAAAATTTTAGAAAGAGAATTATGAAAGCAATAATAACCGGGGTGAAGTGAAAGGAATAGAAGTATGGTGAAAATTGCCTAAAAGTGCAGTGAAGTGAGGTGAATTGTAGTGATTTGGGATGAAATGAAGCAGTAGGAAATTTAAATGGGGTTAAGCCAAATGAGAGGGTAGTGAAGTGGAGTGAAGTTGGATGAAGTTTTATATGGGAAGAAGTGAAGTGGAGTGAAAATCATAGTAACAGGGTGTCTATCATCATTAGAAGACATATATATCATATGAAGTTCGCTGCTTGTATGGCTGTTTCGTTTATCACATTTTTTTAATAATACTCTGGTTCTATTTTGTATCATTGTATATATGGTTGTATGTTTTGCATACTTCTGTTTAATTTTGTAAATTATGTATTCTTATTGTCATGTTAAGTATTCTTATTATTATGTTGTGTATTCTTTTGTTAGTTTACGTATTCTTGTTGTTATGTATGTTCCATTCTGGGTATTCTCTTTCATTGTGTTGTTCTGTGTTTTGTTTATGTGTAAATGTCTGCTGTACTACTACCACTGGGAGTCAACCCAATTGCAGTTAACAAATGTATCAATATCACAGTATGTGCTCACAGACTTTGTATTCATATTGATTTGTATTGTTTCCACACTGCTGTGTACATCACATTTGTTTAGCAGTTTCACTTGGACCGTGTCTGGGGGGTTGGCCGGGCTTTGGACATATTCTGACAATCTGACAGTCTGTGTAGGTTATCATGAAGAAAAATCTCTTGAAACATGCAGTGACCAGTGCTTTCTGCATGATTGTTTTACATCTCATCCAGCACTACACTGGATACAGCACTGTTACATAATCTAAGAATGAGTCTCACAAAATCATTGCTACTTTCAATGGCTATAACTGTGTATATTTTATCCAAAATGCATTTCATGTGTCATGTGCTTGCAGTTATCCTAAAAGGTGGTATTGTTTGTCATGTCATATTTTCCTCAAAATATTCCTATATAAAATGCGCAAATTTATAATTTTTCCTGAAAGGTAGTATGTACAGTAATTATTACAAAAACTAGTTGGTATATTTTATCATTTACAGATAGCTGCTCGGAAAATGGATGTCTTGCCCAATGTCAATGGGAACATAACCAGAACAATTCAACACAGAGCTATGAAGAAAATGGAAGATAATTTTATGTGATATGTGCAGCAGTACATTTGAAGTATTTGTCACATATTTTGAAATTAAACTATGCTTTAAATACTGAATCTTTCATTGCCTTTTTTTCAAATCTTGTTTACCTGATAGGTATGTTTACAATCTTTGCACAGATTGAATAAGAGGGTGTGATGTTAGAGGTTCTTAAGACAGCAGTTGAAGATTTCTGTGCTCTAAGATGTCATGTCATGTCTTGCCTGGTAGGTTGTTACCAGATTGTTAAAGGAATCTGATGCATCTTGAGAGTAGAAGATTGTATAGCACATATCCATAATGGTAATGAAATGTGTTGTGGGGATATTTCATCTCTTAAATTGTTTGATTTCAATGGAATTGTGTCTGTATTAACCCTTTTGCACTCAAATTAAATGCCTGGAGTCCTCTGAAGGTGGCACAAATTTAAGTGGTTACCATTACTTTTCATGTTCTTGGAACATTATAAGCCAACTTTGGCTCTATAGTCATACACTTTTTGCCAGTTATGGTCAAACTTCAGCCTGAAAGGGTTAAAGGTTACTGCTAAAATTCCAACTTTAGAGGGAATTCCTGATTCGTAGCCATCTTCTTTTGTGACCGAGGTAGTAATGAAGATGAAACTTACAGGACCCAAAACATTGAGGTAATAATTTTTCCTTTGTGGTGTTATTTGTTAATGGATATGGAATGCAAAACCTCTCTTGATTCAGAGGTTGTCACATGCTTCATTTGCTTGATATTTTCAGCTTTGGCTTGGAATCCTGGTGATGTGTGCTTTCTCATTTGGTAACCTAAATTCTTACATGTATTGAATTCGTGTTGCTAATATCCTATGCAGACCAAAAGAGTCTTTTCTGCAGTTGTCATGTAAAATTTCTGCTGACGGGATCTGACCCTTATAATTTTTTCAATACTTGTTTTACATTTATATTGTTTTGAATACAAAACAAGTTCTCGTGTATCGTGAATGTAACGGTGGTCGATCGTGATTGGTCCTGCCTTCTGTCGCGTTTACGGAACTTCAGCATGTTAGTTCCCTCGACGCAGATTACAGTACCACAAATATTCGCTGTATGTCGCTGATTGTTAGATACATGTGTCAGCGGCAACGTACTGCTGCCATCTCTGGCCCAACGTGAAGTATCATAAATTGTTACTATACGGCGCTTAGATGCGTTCAGCAGAGCAAATCAAGGAGCGGGTGAACAGCAGGGCAATGTGTTTGGAGGACAGTTGGTGGTGTATCTCAGTTATGTCACGTGACGAAAGCTTTGTCGTAGGTGGTAGGAGGAACTATAGTCTGTGTTTGTTGTGTTGAGTGTAAGTCTGCGTGCAACTGTGCTCATATGAATTGTAACACTGTAACAGCCCATGTTGTTGCTATTTCGTTTACAGCGTTTTGTGTTTGGAGGTCATGTGGAGTGCTGGTGAAATGTGAATGAAGTTTTACGTTAGGCTTCTTGTGAGTGTTATTGCGTGTTTTGTGCTTTTATTCTCTTGTGTTTCACGTGCAGAGAAGTAACTGTTGTGCCTGGGATAAAGGTAAATGAATGAATTGCGTCAAATGGTGAATTCTGTATGAGACAGTGACAAAAGTTATTTCAAAGTACGATCGGCGGTCACGTTGATGAAGTCATTTGTTCTTCGGCACCAAAGGCTCGTCAGGACGTAACACTGTTTTGTGTGCAACGTCAACGACGAACATCACCACCAGCAGAAAACGTAAGTGAGCATATACTGTTGTAACTCCGATGCAGCTGTAGTACGTGAAGTTCTGTGTTGTAATATGAGGTGCAGTTCTTTCTGTCTAATGTGAGCATTTAATGTTTCTTCTTCGGTATCAAGATGCGGTCTTCTGAGATGTGACACTATGAAGATGGAGGAGTACCTTCCTCCGAAACTTTGATACCATCTGCACGGTGTCACACCCAAAAAGACTAATATGTAATGTGTGGTATTACGGGACCATTTTTTTAAAGTGTGTACTTCTTAGAAAATCAGTTGAAACTAAATTTATACCTTTACTTTTTTAAAGTGAAATATATCCAATTATAATGGTACGTATTTAAGGAATTGTGAATCTTTCCGTATCGGGAATTTCAGTGTAGAACATTTCGTTGATCGTTCTTGATTTTCTATGCTTCGTGAATCTGTACCATTTCTTGAAATATCATATCGTCACCAAAGAAATTTCGGCCATGTTGAAGAACGTTTCTCCCATCATTTCCACTAGAATATTTTGTAGCAGAGTTTCTTTGTGCCGTGACTGTATGCCAGGTACTACCTTGATTATGTAGGCATTAGGTTTTTTTTTTAAACATTGGTAAATTTCTAGGAGAGAGCACAATTCCCACAAGATAATATTCATCAGAGAACTGGTAACAGAGGGGAGGAACGGAGCTAACGTATGTGTAGATGTTGTCCACAAGCCGTGACCAAAGTTTTAGTTAGGTACCACAAGTAGTATGCTTCCATATTCCCACAAAACACACTTTGAAAGTAGATTGAAACCGAAGACAGAGAGGGAAGGGGTTAGAATTGTGTGCGGAAAAGTAGGCTACGTTATGCTTTGCCGATTAATAGGTTTGGACGAAATCGGTTTTGAGATTGTCAATATTGGACGTGGTGAATTGATGTGATACTTCCGCCGTTTTCCTGTTTTATAGGTCTGTTCACAGCATGACAGAAATGTAGTGCATGGCAAAATAAGGAGCTGATTTTTAGTTAATTTTGTTGCTGGGGCCTGCGGACATGCAGTATAAACTGGGTGGGTCATATACATATACAAGATCAACGTCGGACCAAAATATATTGAATCGTGTGTTGCGAGAGCACTGTTAACAACAAATAACTTACGTGACGGACACATTAATTAGTTATTGACCATTTTAAATGTGTTGAATGTCACAGCTCTAATGCGTGTGGTATACTCGTATAACTTACACAGCTGCCGTGCTTGGCGTTATGGCCTGTAGTTGTAGTAAGTTTGATTTAAGGGTATTTTAATGAAAGACATAACAACACGAGCATAAGTTGCAAATTGAGTACATATATACACCAGTGTGTAAGCTTTGTGTTGTACACCGATGATGACGCATGGGAGAACGTCGAAATATACCTGTTGATACCATCGAGGTTCGTTGAGCATATAAAGGTTGTGATTGTGAGAAACAAAAGCTAATTAAAATGCCACAAAATATGAAGGTAATCAAGTTGCCTGATGTGACTGAACGTAGTTCAGGCCTGGGCGAACTCGTGTTGTCGCGCTCTGTGTTAAGTTAAATGTAAATCGTGACACGACACCAAGACAGACTAACCGACCGATCGCTGGTCAAGTAACGTTAACTGAAGGCTTGAAGCATGTGTTTATTTAGCAGGATATCTACCTAGAGGTCTTATTCTTCACAGATTTTTGTGGCATTGAGAGGTTTTCCACAGCGGTTGCGCCGAAACATTGATGAATTTTTATCAGACTGCACGGCGTCATATTCTAGAAGTGTTGTCTTGATAGTATAGTTTTATGTTTGCCTAGCATGCCCACCAGTATATACTAGTATTTAATGGATTGCTCGTTTTGGTTTTTAATTATAAAGAGTCCGATGGTAATTTTATTGCACCGCGCGAAGAACCGATTTGAGTTGCTCCACCGATATCCGTCCGCGGGTAGTCAGGGATGTCGGGATAGTTGGTTACAAGCAGTTACAGAGCGCAAATCCTTCTGTTTTGCCCGCATTTAACGGAACGGAAACCTTGCTCTTCAGAAATCTAGAGCGGATCATGATGAAATTTGATATGCAGTATTTTTAATAAAATTTGTCTTCGTATTCCAGTGTTGGTTGTAATCGGACGACGGTGCCCGACAACTTTTTTCGAAGATCTCTACATGTTCCTGCGTGGCGTTTCGATCGCGTATCACAAAATGTTTGGCAGAGATTTGAACATCATTTTTGCACATTGCACTTTTACCCTTTGCGCGCGTTTCCTGTTGTGCCTACACATGTGGTAGGCCTTCTGCTTCCTCATTTTTTTTGCATCACCTTCTTTGGCGCTTCGGCCCGTTTTCGGGCCATGGCCTCCCCGTTTACAGGGTTGTTAGACAGTTCACTTTTTTACGATATGGGGGGATGGCAGCCTCACGCCCATGCGCCAACCTGGGTGGACAGAGTATCTCCTTGTCTGGTGGCAACTCGCCTGCTAGTTCCTTTCTAGTGAAATAATTACCCTACTGTTGTCAAAGTGAATCAGTATATGTGTCATACAGCACGCATTTCAAATTATACTTCCCCACTTGAGCAGCAGAAGGCTCTCATGTCACGGTGATAGTCCACGTGGGTCAGTCTGCTAATGTTCACTGTCCAGCATGACCGTTCAGGTAGAAGGGCGAAAGCCGGAGTTTGTGTGTGTAGTGAAATCATGTCGTGTCAATGTAACAACTGCTAGCTCGAATTGTGTTGATCTGTCCGTCCCCCCACTCCACCCCTTCCACCTCATAATAAAATTACGCAAACCATGACATAAAACAGCCGTTGTTATGTGAAACTCAAGAATGCACTTCGGCACTACTACACTTGACCGACGCATAAATCTGATCATTACTACATCATAACTACGTTTCTTATCATCATCATCGTCATATCCTTCATGGAGTTGGGCCACTTGTTGACCCGTTCCGGTCTCATGTATCCAGAAGTCTCTTCAAAGGTCTACCGTGATTCTTCCTTCTGCCAGTTGGGGAGTAGTATTTCATTACCCTGGGTAATCTATTTCGAGGCATTCTATTTACATGCCGGTCCAGAGGCTAAAGGTAGCAATCCTACCACTGGACTTACCCTGCTCTGGGCCCGTAACCCTTTCAGGGGAAATTATTACCACTGGCAGGTCTCACGTTTATTATCATATTGATAAAAATGTAGCGATTACATGTATTAAACGCGCACCATCACGAGATTTGGATGAAATATTTGTGATGAATGGCAAATTTTAGAAATAAACAATATTTAGCCTGTTTAGAAGTTACTTGAAGTATCATACATCAGTGTAGCGCAGCCATTTGAAAATTTCCAAACCCTGTGCGGTCCGCAAGCCGTTTATTTTTCAAGGAAATTTTGTTTTATATTAAGCGATGAAAGGAAAGTTCGCCCTGGAATAGGCCATGATGTTTCAGAGTGGGAATAGAGGTATAGCTCTACTCCTACTTTAACCTCGGCGCCAGAGGGGGGAGCGTGGTCAACGCCACGCCCCAGCCGCTTTACCCCCGGGAAGGACCCGGTACGCGCTGTACAGGAGGCTGCGCGGGCCCCAAGGCCGGTCTGGACAGGTGCGGAAAGTCTCCCCCCCCACTGGTACTCGATCCCCGGACCGTCCAGCCAATACCGAGTCGCTATACCGACTGAGCTCTCCCGGCCCTCGTATTAAGTGATCAGGGGACTAAAATTACTGGTACTTAGTTGTTAGGGTTGCCGAAGTAAATGTTAATAATTAACTGTGATTCAGTTTTCAGCATGTATTGTCTTCTGCCAAGTAATAGTAATATACGGTTTTGAGTTCTTGAGAACCCTGGTACTGTATATGGAACTGTTACTCATAACCAGATAAGGAACTTAATGCGTTCGGGATATAACGCCAACAAGTAAATGTTGGTGTCACCAGGACCCCCCAGAAATCTTGCTCTAAACCTTTTGAAGTTTTTATACGTAAGTTTGCAACAAGTTGTTTAACTCTGTTGTATTCCGATAGAATTATAAACTTTTTAAACTCATGTTAAGTTGTGATAGTAAGGTTTGGCATTTTTCCATTTCCTTTTCCCGGGTTTTAAAGTTTTGTTATGTTTCCACACGCACATACATGGGGGGTGGTGCCGATGCGTTTGAATATGCATCGAAGAGCCAAATGCAGTCATATTTCGTCGAAGTAACACGTGAAGTTCGAGCCTTGCTTTCGCGAAATTTTCGCTATTACGTGAACATTCCCGATTCTTTCTTCCTTGCCCAAATGGAATAAACGCTGGATATCTTACATCATCCAGCATTTGCCAACCGTTTTGTCCTTTTGTATATTAGGTCTTTTGATTTTATTCTTTAATTTTCGTTACGTCCCTTATTCCGAAAATGAACCCCGTACGTGCTGCTTTGTGCAACGTGTGCTCCTCTACTGTGGTTACGACAGATGCCTGGTCATTGCACAGCTCTTAACAATTCGTGGGCCTTGTTATCACTTGCAGTCTCCAGTGTCAGTAGCCCCTTGATGTCCTTACGCAGTATCATGAACATTTCTCGGCCCAGAAGACGTCTTCTTTGCAGGCTGGATTGAACCTCACAAAAAGTGCTCAAAAATGTGTTGCACTGGAGGCTAGGAATGAAATCTGATTACATGTTGTATTCTTTCTTTTTCTGTCTCTTCGACCTTGGAAACAGAGGTTTCCGGAACCCGAATGACCGGGTAGAGCCCCGGGTTATTGCTAGTCTGATAATTACAAGCACAGAGAAGGTGGAGATTGCTGTTGGGACATTCCTGCATTCATGAGGAGCTCTAGTTGGCTGCTGGAGGTTCATGACTACTTTGTCAGTTTCAGGTTCTTAGTGCGTTGACTTAGATGTTAGTCTTCTGAAACGTTACGCCTTGTAGTTTAGGTGCGATGTTTCGGAAGAAATTTCTGCCTCTATCTTCAGGGCACCTACCCTGAATGTGTAGGCAGGAATTAAATCACATCCCGGAAGATTTATCTTCAGGTCTGTTCTGTTTCATGTCTTATAGAAATATATTTTCGAAGCCACTGATTAATTTGTTTGTTAAGCATCCTTGTTAGCTAAGGAGCCGGGGTAACTGTACTGTCTGCTAGTTCTACGACCGGGGTTGCATTCTCTGCTGGGGGAGATACTTTTCTCCTTCGCCACCTCGTCCGCTTATGTTCTGGGCCTGACCCCGCCTCCTACCCGGTGAGAACCGAGATTAAGCTGACGCAGAGTCAGTCGGCCACACGTCCTCATGTGGTGCTGAGGTCAAGAATGCGTGGAGCTGTACCGCCTTTTTCCCTTGCGTCTTCATGGCGTAGTGCTGAATTAACCACAGGACATCTGTAATGCGCTCACGTATACCCCCGTTTTCGCTACGTATTTATAGCGTTGTGCTGAATTAAGCACAGAGATATCTAAAGTGTCTAAAATACGTCTTCATGGCTTCGTGCTTACTTAAGCGCAGGGACATTTTTAATTTTCGTTTACCAGCACGGAAGCTGGTTCCCTGGTAAACGACTTTCGATGGCGATGTTTTGTATTGTTTGTACTGTATTGTTTCGTGTATGTATATTTCTTCGTATTTGTTTTGTCTGTACTAGTGTAAGGACTACTGCCACCGAATGACAACTCAGTTGCAGTTAGTAGTAGTAAACAGCCATTTAGCAGATTTTCTGTTTTTGGAATTAGCGCCGCTTCCGTTAAGTCCAGTGAACTGAGCGATCTAGTGTAGTGGCTGCTGATCGTCAGGCGGAATAATTCGGGGAAAGGCAAGCGCGATTTACCTCAGATCTGCCGTCGTGGTTTTTGTTTTTCGGAACCGAGCCGGATATCTTTCCAGATCGGGTTGTTGCAGTAGTTTACACCAACATATGGAGACTCCGGCTGGTCTGGAAGAAACCAAATGCGAGAGAGTGTAAAGTTTGACTCACCTAATAAATATTCGATTATACTACACAGTTTGTGACGTCAGCATGAAAAGTTGTTGAATCATCGGGCAGCAATTCAGCAAGGTAATTCTAATGGGAAGAAGTGAAGTGTCGACAAGTGTAGTGAAGTGGAGTGAAGGTCTTAGGAACAGGGTGTCTGTCATTATTAGAAGATATTTAGACCATATGTAGTTTTACCGCTTCTTTCATATTCTTTTGGTTCTGTTGTGTATCATTGTATATATGGTTGTATGTTTTGTATGCTTCTGTTTAATTTTGTATATTATGTATTCTAATTGTTTATGTATTCTTATTGTTATGTATGTTCCGTTCTAGGTATTCTGTTTCATTGTGTTGTTCTGTGTATTGTTTATGTGTACTATACTACTGCCACTGGGTGTCAACCCAATTGCAGTTATCGAATATATATCATATTCTGTTCTGTTCATTAAAAATGAAATTTCATAGTCCTATTGCCATTCGGCTCTGAAGTTGTGTTATTTTATGCTTTAAGGGGTTAAGGCTTAATTTCAGGATTTGTGGCCGTTGTTTCGTTTTCCTGGTTCATATTAGTAAAAATTCAGTTCGTCGGCGCCGTGACGTTGAACGCTGTGCTGGCAGACCCCACGTTTCGCGCCAGTCTAGTATCTTGCAGGGGTCGGTGGGTCCGTACCTGTCGACACAGGAAGACGACACCGCATTGCCTCTGAAACGTCGGGATCTGATTGCCCGTTGCGCAGAGTCGTATCCCAGAACAACGCAAAAATTACCGTCGACACAACTGTGTTATGTGTAATGTATATTATTGCAACATGTTTCGACCGAAATGGTTCGTCTTCAGGGTAAAACCATTTAAAAACATAGAAGTTTGTATGCAGTTGCGTCATAGTTACGGATATCTCAGTTATTACGGTTTATTAAGATGCATGTTGCTGTTTTATAGTATGTTAATTAAAATGTGAACTAACATTAATTTAGATATAAAACTCCTGGATTATCGTAGCGTCCTAATGTGGTAGGCTGGACGTAGCTTGGAGTTCTTGAACGAGTCTTGGGGTTTTTTTTGTGTGTGATTGTCAAAATTACTGTCCTTGTTTTTGTGGAAAAGATTGCAAGATGTTAATTTGAGGCTGGTGTCGGCCTTCGTGCGTGTTGCGTACGGAACGCATACCTGCAGTGCCTCGTAATTGTAACAGGGGGTGGGCCTTGTTCTTACGCATTTGGTCGTCTTATGGCTCAGGTTCTTGAGTTCAGGCTGTGGATTTGTCATTGGTCTGAGGAGGCTCCCGTCTCAAATTAGCTCTTTGAGAAGAAGACTTTTGGTGGCCTCGGAAGTCTGGGGGCTAAACTCTCAAAAGTTTGTAATCGATGGACCAGAGTTCACCGCGATTGAAAAGGGCTCACCTTTGTTGGAGGCCTACACAAGGTTGGGAAGCTATGGATGTCTCTCCGTCAGGAAGTGACACGGCCCATATAAGGTGACCGTTTTAAATCAGGTTTGGTACGGTGGTTTCACTCCAAAATTTTGGTTCCCCCTTTTTTTTTCCTCCAGGCCCACTTTACTCTGATGCTCAGTTACATCGTCACTTGTATCTGGCGAGTCATACGGTAGATTTGGCTGAAACTAAACTCAATACAATTACAGAGCGTATCACTGTATCTACAGCTTTCGGTATTGTCCACCTATGTTGCTGCTGGCTGGTGTTGCGTATTGGATGGAACCAGCCAGCAGCAACTTCGGTGGACAATATCAGAAGCTGTAGTTGCAGTGATACGCTCCTGATGATGGGCGAAAACATCGCCCGAAACATGTAGAGCTGATTAGAAGTAAATAAATCAAAATAGTTGAATCTTGTTGGTCAGTTGTAATTATACTAACGATGCACGGAAACACGAACGTTAAAAAATAGATTATTAAAATACATTAACACTGCATAGCGTAATGTGTGTGTGTGTGTGTATGTGAGAGAGAGGGAGAGGAGGGGCGGTAGTATTTTTTGTACCATGTTGGCAGTGGTATTTGTATCTAAATGTGTTAGTTACGTACAACAGCGAAGAGCAGAAAACTATTGGAACATTTGATCTTGGATAATGTAATTGCTGCCCACTGCTCAGTTTAACTGGCGTCGGTTAAAACAGACCTGCATGAGGATGATCTTCATTTAGGCCCTTGTATGTTTTAAGACGGAGGAAACACGTTAAAATTCTTTGCTTGCTCTTGTCATGAGCCAGATGAGTCCAGCCCACGCCATCCATATCCTGTTTGTTGAACATGCGTTTTAATAGCAGCCTCATATGCTCACAGGCCTTCCAAGTGGTCTCTTTCCTTCAGGTTTCCTCGCCAAAATTCTTTGTTCATTTCTCACCAGTACTTGCCACATGCCCTGCCCCTATTAGATCACCATAATAAGTGTGACGAAGAGTACTGACATGAAGACCCATCTTCCTGTTATTTCATCTCTCTTAGGCCCAGATGGATATTGTACAGTGTCGTGAACACTTGTATCCGCGAGAGATTGGCTGAATCTTTGCGGCACTGCAGCATGTCTGTGAGGATATTGTTTGCACCAGCTGTTTCATCAGGTGTTGCTTTACGTGCGATTTAATCCAATGTGTTATTATATAATGCATTCTTTTCGACCTTCTCGCTCACCATTTTAGTCTGCAAGTTTTTGTCTCCACGTAATAACCATCTGTTTGTTCACAACACGTTGCAGCAATAGTTTCTTCTTTTCTGTTCGTTGCTGAGAAAGTAATTTGAAGAAAACAGACTTGCGTGTTTTGAATTTACTGGAGCATGATATGTTGAGGCATTTTTCTTTTTATTTTAAAAGTCATATTTTACTCGGTGGGTCTGGAAGCTGTAATAATAACCACTGCTTTTTTTTTGTGCAGCCGTTTCGAGTAGCAGGTGTGCTGCGACTTTAGAAGCGAATTGAGATCGAATTCGGTTTGAAGATTTTTAAATTTTATTTTATGGTAACTGCAGAAATGATGTAACTATTTGTCGAAACAAAATAGATGGGATTAGTAAAAGGTTAAAATGGGTTGTTGGCCCCTAAATTCACTTTAGTTTCTCACCGAAAGTTAAAGGCAGAGAAGTGAAAGAAGCAGACGCAGATTGAAATGCAAACAGTTTAGTAGTCGTTTGACGGCTACATTTCTTCTAAAACTACTGTATTCGAACGTTTTCTTCTGTAGAACCTTTTTCCAAGCTGAAATATTTCGCGAAACTCCACCCCTGTTTTTGAGTTGGCAGTACAGGGGGAGTAAAAAAGGGGAATGTGGACTGTAGGCTGTTTTTTTTGTAGGCAAATGGAATAACAATGAAACTTCATTGTAGTTTTAATGAATCAATGAAATTATCGTGTGTTTGTACCTCATTGTGACTGTTACGATGAACGCATCGGTTTGAAATCCGGTATAATTGGCGATAGTTTAGTTTCAGATTTGCCTGAGCGTCCATCTTATTTCTGTATTTAGTTTTTGTCATATCGTATCACGAAAATCCAGATTTACACAAATAAGTGATTGGAAACGGTAGAGATAAAAAAGGTGAAGGTAAAGCAATCCCATTACAGGTCTGGACAGGCCCTGAGGGTTCCAGGGGGTTCAGGCCCCCATATTTTCAGACAGTCGGCACATGAAGGTGGTAAGGTTGTCAGCCCTACGCACCGGCCTCCTTTACCCCCCAGGAAGTATTCCTCGTACTCATTTCTGTTAAAGGCCGAGTCAACCCCAGGGCCATAGTGAGGCCGGAAGGATTATGTCAATGAAAAATTCAGTGACACCATCGGGAATCGAACCCGCGACCTTCCGGCTTGTGGCGCAGTGCCCAGATTGGAAACGGTAGCAAGTTTTATAACTTTCCGAAGCTATGCACCATTTCTTTCCGAAGTGTTCCCTCATAAAATGTAATATACCGGTTTTTAAATATTACCACATATACGTAGTTTAATATATTTATAGAAATAAATCGATGAAAATAACCACGTCAGCATAGAAAATGCCCAAGCTTATATCAGCGTTTCGTGGAGCCTCTGGCATGCTTTCGCCGAAGCCCGGGGTTCTGAGGAGCCCACTTTGAAGAAAAAAAAACCCGATCTAAACAAACAGGCCCCACGACGAAAGTGGGGGGGGGGGGCTTAGTACTAAAAAAATTAGCGAACCCCAAGATATTATAGTTGTACTTCTTAATTGAGAACTTTGATAAATTCAGCAACCATTTAACGGATTCACAATTTATTAACCAAGACCAAAAATGTAGACATTTCGAAAATAATAGTGTATGTGCGAAATTGTGCTGTTTAGTCAGTGTAAATGAGGTATTTTTGCTGACCTGGTGGAATTATTACACCAGCTCCCCCTCCGGCAGGTACGCGGCACACAGGTTGGTAGCCGCTGGTCTCTATATACGGTTTCTGATTCTACGTTACAAAGGAAACGGTGCGTGTCTGTTAGTACTGTTTAGATAAATAAGCGGTATTTATTATGAGAATCGTGCTAAATACAGTAAATGTAGTTACCACTGCCCTTTAAATGGTTAGTATTTTTTTTTTTCATGGCGTAGCAGCCGTAGTGGGCCTAGGTCTCCTCATTGTTGAAGCTTCGATGTCATATTCAGACACACCACAGTCTGTAGCACTCCTCTGGACGAGTGATCGGCCCGTCGCAGCGACCTCTACCTGACAACGCTCATAAGAAATAGGCATCCCTGCCTCCTGCGGGATTCGACCCTGCAATCCCAGCAAGCGAGTGGGCGCAGTCCCACGCCTTAGACATCGCGGCCACTGGGATCTGCACAGTGGTTAGTATCTTTCGCTGTAGTTTAATGTCTGTGACGCGTCAGCGAAATGTAAACTCAGTTATGTCATGTTGTACAAAGGCATGCTGTGGCAGTTTATCGTTTTAAGAAGCCGACTTCAAGTATGTGAGGTACCGCGTAAGGTTGTAACAGTGATACTGTGAAGGTGGAAGCAGCGGGTCCCTCCGAAACGTTGGTGTGTATCTTCAAAACTAAACTCCGTTACGTCACAGATGACCTGAATGTGAACTGAGGTACGTACTATGATCGAAATATATAGGGTGGCGCAAAAGTCACTTGACATTTAGTATTGTACATGTGGAATGTGAAGTGACTTTCGCGCCGGCCTGTAGTACCGGCGGACCGCAGGCTAGGGCGGTACCACCGAGGTTGTGAATAGAGAGCATTGGAATTTAGCTGCAAAACTGTCATTGATCTCTGTGGGCTCCATTACAAACTGAGCAGCAGGACCATCACTGTTTGAATCCTCATTGTACGTGAATGAAGGCTGGACGCGTTGTTCAGGCATAGTTTCAGCTGGACTTTCGCGGGGAGTGTCACTTGCTGATTTGTCCTTGGCTTCCGGTTCGCGCTCGCTCACTCACTCGACCGTGTGCGTGCAAAACATGCCAATGATTATGGGAAACTTAACATTTTGCCCTTGTTGAATGTTGATTTCGAGGGGGTTCTTGCGGGGAACCAAAAGAATGTCTTTGATTTGAATTTGTTTAAATTTCGTGTTAATAACTCGGAGTAACTTCAGCCAGAGGCTACAAGTTTAATGAATCGATTCACTGCATGCTTTGCTTCGCTTTCTTGTTCCCAAAACACAAATCTCAGTTTAATATCTCAGCTGATAGCTCATTTGGTATAGCTAGGCAAGGAGCTGGCGCCGATTCTTTCCAGAATGTTGCTTTTCGTTGTGGTCAGCCCAGCTCTGGAACCCTTCCAGTTTAATGGGTAGCGGGTCCCTTTTGTCGGGCTTAAACATGTAGGGGTTACATGTTTCGGCGAAACATGTAGCCATATACCTCGTATATGTTACATGTATGTATTGTTATTGTCTAATAATACATATTTTCTTAATGAAACTGCAACTGTTTATTTGGTATTGCTTCTGACAGTCAGTCGGAGCTAGAATTAGCGGCATGCACCACACGAATATGGAGATGAGGAAATGTACGCTTTCACCAAGCTTTAAGCCTTTTATTCTTTCCGTCTTGTATCTAGTAGCGTTAACACTAACTCTCTAAAGAGTAAACAAGTGGAAGCACTTTTCTTATCTCATTCTCCCCGATTTCTGAAAAGAGCAATGCTTTTTGGAAGTATCCCAGGCTGTGCCCATTTGTCCTGGTAAATTTATATGTATGAAGCATTGATGGAGTGCTACAGACAGGAAAAAATCGAAGTACTCGGAGGAAAACCGGTGTCATTGCCACTTTCTGCACCACTGATCTCACATGGATTAAATTACGATGGCATCCGGGCCAGCGCTTGAGAGCCATGGACGACCTTGAAGACAAAAATTAACGTGAATTGTATTTAAAGATTCAATTCGCATCGCGCAGTAAACACACTTCGTCTCGGTTATAAAAACCAAGCAGTATAGCGAAATAATCGCCGTTTGTTCCAAGATCCATACAGAACGCAAACACTGTGTGGGCAGAACGCGGAATTTGTGAATGTTAAACTTGATGGTACGTATACTAGTAATCATTGGGCTTCAGATGGTTGAAACGTACGAAGCAACATGAATAGTTGTATGTTGTTTGGTGTGGGCGTGAGAGTTGGTGTGTCATCCGAAGGAAGGAGTGAGTGTGAAGATTACAGTAATTTGTGTGACACGCCGGCTGTCGTAGTTTCTCTTAGTCTTTGGTTAAACCTCCGAATAATACCTCAAATTAGGCCACGGCCGTTTACTTCCATTAGCTTTACAGTTCGTTATTGGAGCTGTTCAGTAGGCGGTACCATTAATTACCTAATTAATTAATTAAAAATGTCTGTTCCTTCAGTTTGTTAGTAGTGTTTTGTGAGTGGGAATGAGCGCCTGAATAACAAAGCTGGCTGTAGAAGCAAGAAGAGGAGGTGCGAGATTTGAGATTCTCACTGCGGTGATGCTAACGTTTACGCCTGCTGGTATGATAACGCCGTGTCGTTTCGTAAGTAGCTGCGGACGTTTCGAAGGATCGTATTTCTGTCATATGCAGGGTCACTGTAGGGACTACTTGACTCTGAAGGTGAAGGAACTGCGATCTGTCGAAGTATACGCAACTGTTTACCCAAACAGCGTATCATCTCTGAAGTCATGGATCTTAAGGAGGAAGGGTTTTTTTGTCGTAAAATCTTTCATGGACAGGGTAACATCGATCGTATTAGTAAACATTTTTCTAACCGTGTACAAGCATCGTTTCTACATTACCGGATCGTAATTGCCATTAAATCATATAGTCGACCAGATCCTAACATTGCGGAACACCTTAGGTGCTGTTCTCAGAATCGAAGTCATGTTCCTGAAGCACAAAAGTAATTACACATCGACTTCTTGATTTTTTCCTCCGGCCCACCTTGCCTGAAGAGCTCTTTGTTGTCGAACTGACGTCATGCAGCCTTACTTGAGGGCAGGGGTGCTGGAGACTGATCACGATTTTGTTCTAAGCTTACCTTTTTTAAAAATTGTTTTTTAACGACGCTGTCTGTAACCCAGGGCTTGTGTGACGCCTAGGGACCGAATTGTGGATAGTAAGAGGTTGAATTTTCCATGTCCACACCATGCAGGCGTATGGGGGGGGGGGGGGGGGAAAAAATAAAATT
>Ga0136643_10001528_pt1 | contig 28481 bp, 23 predicted proteins | sample TergutLab28metaG_FD_96883 | JGI IMG/M metagenome (GOLD analysis project Ga0136643, IMG submission 96883) | Labiotermes labralis P1 segment gut microbial communities from Petit-Saut dam, French Guiana - Lab288 P1 (version 3) (version 3) | ecosystem: Host-associated > Arthropoda: Insects >... | reverse complement strand
TTATAACATGCAAAATAACGCATATCAACTCATTCAGGCGTAAAGTCGACAAAAAAATACGCCGATTGATGGCTTATTTGTTGACTTTTTTGTTGGATGGGGTATTCTGGAAGTCTAAAGAGACGATTATTAGTACTAATTTCGATTAAAAAAGATGTGTTATTTGCGAACTAAATGGCTGAGTAACTTATGCTGACACCGGTTTAATTCGGAATGAGAAGTAGTTGTTTTTTAGGACTACATGATGCCTTTCTATTTTATAACTCATATCTAGTACCCTTCACGAAACGTGTAGCGAATTACAATAAGATTAAAAAAATGTTCATTAAGCACGTTTTAATGCTAATCTGTCTTTGTAGCATACACGTATACAACAAATGCACACTATGTCATGATTCATATTGTAATTAATTACACGCTTTGTTGCTAACTGGTCGAGTAGGCGGATACCTTACTACGTCCGCCCCTCGCAGACCCGTGCGTACGCAATTAACGCACATGGTTCTTCATGATTAGTTAGCTTCGCTTATTCTGTTCAGTTTGTAAGCATTCTTAATCTATCCCTGTGTGTAGTGAATATTTCTCTCGAACAAAACCTAACCATGTACCGTTTCTTCCCTACTTCGGCGTTACCCGCTATCAACGGTATTATAACGGTATACGACTCTCGCACTGTCTTTTGGCTTTCTTCGTTTATACGTTGCAAACCATACTCCCTTTGTGGTCATGGCGGTAGAGGACAGTATGGGGCTCCCGAGTTGCTAGCTACACATTGTACATAATGCTTGGCTCTTCGACCCGGAGCAGTACACTTCGCATTACGTGTATATTGCCTTCCGAACGTTGAACATCGTCGGCCCGCATCATTTAAGTTTAATTGTCGAGGCTCAATCACGTTCAGACCTAATGTCTTGCTGTCAACGCTTAAGTTTGTGTATTGCCACACGCACTCCATGACTCGCTACTGATGGAACGGTTATTCCTTACCAGACGGGGATTCCACCCGTTAATGTAGCTAACCTTGCTCGGCCGCTCTCAACGCTTAAACATATCAAATGTTGCAAATGCTCTATGACTCGCTACCGGTGGTTTGGCTTAACCTTCCGAGGGTTCCTTCCGCTAATGTAATTAACCTTGCACGGTCGTTCCTAGATGTGAGTTATAAGTAACTTTCCAATTTACTCTGTCTCCTTATATCCAAAGTCATACAGTGGAACCCTCCGCCAAGAATTCTACCATGTCTCCATTTACACGGTATCGGCTCAAAACCGTTTTTTTTCAATGAATCAATTAAATATAACTGCTTGTCTTGCACCACTACCTTTTTAGTATCAAGCGAAAGTACATTCATGCCGATGTTTGCCGAAGCAAGAAGTAAATTCTCTTCTTCTTCGTTCGAAATTTTTACTGGATCGTACCAAATTATGTCCCACTTGCGTAATTCTTTAGGTAGTAAATCCATATCGACCAATCTGCTTACTAATAATGTCCCTGGTCTTAAAGGAAGCACTTTTCCATCAATATGATTATCCGTTATATTTATTTCATGGACATTATAACTTTTACCTAAATGCCGAGATAGCCAATCCATCCCCATCCGATGGTTCTGAGTGGAGCAATTAAAGAATAAATCTGCTCCCATTCTTAATATTTGCGCGCCATCGAACATTATTTCACATTCTAAGTCATTGGGAATATCTTCCAAAAATCCCCTTGCCTTTACATACGAATAATCGAAGTTTTTTTCCAATAATCTTGATTTAGGTGCAACAGTCCACTTCGCACCTCCATTAAAATACTCAGTAAAAAGTTGCTTATATAAATCGCCTTCAAAATATCTTGATCTGACCATAGGTGAAGTTTCAATTATTTGGTCACCAATAATGATAAACAAATCTCTACTCATCATTGCATGGCTTAACGGGGCTTCCCACCATGGTGACTTTGTAATTTTTACCTCTGTCATTTCCATTGGCCTTTTTACAATGATATTTTCTTTTTTTAAAATGTTTATAAACTCATCCAAGTCCTCTAACGATTCGTCGCGAACTTTATTTGATGGTTTATAATTATTTCCGACTGTCCTATTTTTTATATTTAAATAGAAAAAAAGTTTAAAAGTTATGTCTATTTCGTAATCCAAATGATAAGGGACTCCTACAATCACCTCTTCTAATTTATCCCAGTGATTATGCGAATTTACTATAACATCCATTTCATTTTCCTCCATACTTTATTTTTGTATAAAAATTTTTCTTTATATCCTAGTATAGCATTTAATGGACTATAAGTGCTAAGTTAAGCTAGAAAATCTATGATTACGCTAATATTCAAATGGCTAAACCCAATAAATCCAGCGTTTATTAGGCTCGTTTGAATATATAAAGTGTTAAATCACCTAATTTTAGGTGATTCGTAGATTAATTTGGATATTACGTTGCCTCAAAAGCGGCTTATTTCTGCCAATTACGGTTTAACTTAGTGCTAACGCTAAACGAAGTGATGAATGGATTTTCAATGTCCTTGAAGATACCCATCCTCTTTGAATATAATTTTGCACATATCAAACATTGGCGAACTGTCAAATTGCTTCCACAATTCAAACAACTTCTGTTTTGCTTTAGTGCCCGAATAAATTACAAATAATATTTTTTTGTTGCAATTTAAAGGATTCGCTTCGATCGCAATAATAAAATAATTATTAGTCTTGCTTTGACGAAATTCGTTAGTATAATTCATGTATAACATGTTTATTTTATCGGGTAACGGATCGTTGTACTCACTCGCATTAATATAAAAAATGTAATTCGATACAGAAAAATCTATAGAGGGGTTATAAAAAATGCTTTTGTAATTGTAATTTCTAGCTCGCATATTTATAGGCTGGCTTAAAAGAATTGTAAGACCATCGTGCTTTTCTTTTGAGTCAAGTACAATAAAGCAAGGGTCTAAATAAATATTTCTTATACTTTTTTCTTTAATGATACTCTCATTAAACTTTGCTTCTTCGCTTAAGTTATATTTCAACATCAATTTACATAAGTTTTTATTGCAATAGTAATCGATTAATTCCTCATGCTCATATCCCGAAACAATATATGTATCTGCCTCAAATAGATTTGCGTTTTTAATTACAGCAGCACCATTGTAAATAATGTCGTCTAAATTACATATTTGCTGTATTATTGTGTCTCTCTTCATCGCCAAGTCATCGCCTCTTGTCCATGTACCAGCGAAAGCCAACATTGCGGCAAACAGATTATCATTTCTTTTTATAAACTCAAAACCTCTGCGTACCCCTGTACAAATTCCATATAGATAAACGCGTCTTTTATCTATGTTATACCGATTTATTACGAACTTAATCACATTAATCATATCATATTCATTTAAGTAATCATTCGTATAATCACCACGGCCACAAAATACAAGTGTAACAGCGTTATCGAACGAACTCGTCATTACTTTGTTGGGGGATATTGGGATTCTCGTCATGCTATCGTCATAATTAAAACACACAAATAACGGCACTGGTTTATTTGATGCGTTATTTACGGACAAATAATAATTAAGATACATTCCATCTATCTTACTTACAGATGTATTAAAGCCGTTAACTAATTGATTGCTTGTCACACCATTTGTCACCAAATTATCGAGATGATACAATTTTTCAAATACTGGTTGAGAATAACATTGATGTATTGGTTCGATTGAATTATACACAAGGCCTTTCTTACGATTTAAAATATTCAAATTAAATATTAAACTCAACTTATCTTCTTCTTGTAAGTTTGAGTTTGTTATATGTTTTTCCATGTTTGAAGTATACTGTTCAAAATCCCCAATAAATATATATCCATTTATATCATTATTCGGTATGGATAATTTTACTATGCATGAACCTTTATGCTTAAAACGAATATTAGTGACACTACGTACAGTAACCGTGTGACATTCGGGCAAGCTTGTATCTGAAAAAACTGCCTCTATAGATACTATTATTTTATCGTTATAAGAATTAGGCAAAACTATTACTTTTACCGTTTCGTCTTTATTATAAAAAAGTTTATCTGTATATATACAATCAGACATTAAATATGAATCTAATAAGTTTTCTGTATTCAGAATTTTTGCGATTGTTCCATTTACAACCAAATGTTTAGGGCGAATGGAAACCGAAAAATTACGAGGAGTAAAATTCATTTTCCTATTACCCTCATGCATTGATTTTTCTATCAAAATCGAATTTATACCACTTTCAAAGCGAAACGACAGAATATGGTTCTTTTTTATATTTTCTGCTGTGCTGATAAAAACGAGTTCTCCATTGATCCACATTTTTAACGGTGCAGGAAACATGGTAGATACATGTAGCAATAATTCTATACCTTTGTCACAATATATACAGCATAAACAGTAAATTAATTTTTTTTGCATTGAAGCTTTTATTTCGCTGAACATTTTTTCGGGGCAATTCCGTTTATAATGCCAATTAATATCGCCGGAAACATAAAAACGCCAATTTTTTTCAAGTATATCTTCTTCCATGCTCTCAGCTTCTTTGGGAGAAAGAACTTTGCCTTGTTGATTATATAAAGGGTATTTTGAAAATTCACTTCCTTTAACCATAGCAGAAGTAACAAGCCATCTGTTTAAATGGCATACATAATTTCCATCAAAAACAATCGAATAATAAGGATGTGACGAAAGGATGTGTGCCAGTTCAGCTTTAATATCAGTGTTGTTCATATATCCTCCCCATAAGTATGCCCAGCATTAATATTATACTCGTTTAACGCTGCAAGCCAACGTTCGAGACCGAATCCGACACATCCCGTAACAATTTGCCCATTTTTGTCAAAATTAAATGGCTTGCTAAAATGAGTGTTATGAAAATTAAATGAAGCTAGAGCCACATCGTTACCGTTTATCGGCACTACAGCCTCAAACTTTAATGCATTTGCTGCCTGCATCCGTTTTTTAAGTTCGTTCTTTTTGTTTGGGTAAAAGTTATCTGATGCTGTAATAATTTTTAACGGAAGACCGATATAGGTTGCATAGTCTACTGTCTTTTGTTTCATATGATTAAGTATTTCAGAGACATAATTATTTTTTCCAAAAAATACAATTTCTCTAACCGTAAAATCCCAGAGTCGCGTTACTCCGTCAGCATTATCTTCTTCATACCTGTATACGCGTGCCTTTGCTGTAACAACCTTCGATTCCAAATCTTCATTTTCTAGCATTTGATAGACATGCAAACACGCTGATGGCGTAAAATATTTATTTGAAATTAAAGCAGATTCATATGCTATCTTTTTTTCATCTATAACATTTTTATACATATCAGGGTTGGCTCGCGCCGCAAGTATTAATTGATTTGGAAAAGAAGAAAAATAGCCACATTTTTCCAACACATGGTAATCAATAAGAGATGGAATGTGGAATTCAACAGCACCAATTTGCATTGCAAGCTCCCTAAAATATAGATCTAAGGAGTTGAGTATACGAGCTTCTTCTTCCTTTAACGATAAATAGGTATTCGTCATATTAACCCTACCTTTCTGGTTTCAAAAAGTAATAAAACAGTATTAATAGCCGTTTATTTCCGTAATTCTTAATCAATTTCATATTATAAATAATGCCCTTGTTCATACGACCCAATTAGCTTATCCTTTAAGCTGACAATATCATATTTTTTACTTTTTGATCTTCTTTGGAATGCCGCCACTTGAATGCTTTGCATTAATAAAACCAACGACTCAATTTCATAATGGCTTAAATTATTATGCACATATGGTAGTGGTAATGAATACCTATCATACAAGTCCCAATCGTATGATTTAATCTCTATATCCCATTGCATTGGATTATTAAACGGAAGCGTTCCAGGCAAAGGAATATATGGCTTGCTACTTCCATAGTAAATCAAGTCAGTATCAAAAAGTTCTTTCATAACGCTTAGTGTCCTTAACTCACTTTCTATACTGGCAGATGGAAGTCCTACTATCCAGTAGGTAGAAACATACGGTATTTGACACTCCTTAAGCAAATTTAACGTATTGTATAAGTCTTTAACAGTGTGATTTCTTTTGTTATGTTGCAACACTCTGTCACAGCCCGATTCTGAACCAATAAGAAATTCTATAAAGCCAAGTTTTCTAAGTCGTATAATTGTTTCTTTTTTAATGATTTTACTCAAATCTGGTCTTACGTTTATGCTGAACAATGCATTAATACCACTTTCCTCTAATTCATCGCAAAATTGGATTACTTTTTTTTCATTCGCAAGAAAATTACTGTCGGCTAAATGGACAAATCGCCATTTAATTATATCTGTTATATAAGTCAAAGTTTCGATAAACTTCTTAACATTGTAGAATTTTACCCCCTTATTGTTAGAGCTTTTTTCTGAACAGTATACACATTGATTAACGCATCCACGCGAAAACATTGTATATAAAATTCCTTTTTTAACCAAATTATCGTCTATTAAGCTGAAATCCGGAGGTGAAATAGTTTCTAAATCAATACCAACGCTTGGTGAATGTTTAGTTATCACTCCATTTTTTATTGATGCGGTTCCGTCTATATTATCAAAACCTTGCTTTTTTTTCGCACGATCATATATGCTTAACATAGGCTTCTCACCCTCGCCAATAACTATTATATCAGCAAGACCATCATGCAAAAAATCTTCTGGTCTGTGAGTTGCATGGTTTCCTCCAACAACAATTATTATTTTAGGAAATTGAGCCTTGATTAAACGACAAAGTTGTATCGCCCTATTGGTTTCGTTTGTTGTGCTTCCAATACATATCATAGCTGGCTTATATCGTTCTACAATATCTTTCACACTGTCATTCAACCAACCCTTTGCGCTTTTATATTTTTGCTTTTCGTTTTCCATATGAATATAAGAGGTCTCTATGCCGTTACTCTTAAGGTATGTCATTATTGAGATAATACCCAATGAAATTGGGATTTGATTTTTATATCTAATTATATCACTGTATCTAATAATTTCATCTTGATTTAAAAATTTGTTTATTATGCTTTCATTTGCAATTTTGGAGCAATAAGATAATTCGTCACGGATAATATTAAAATTTTGTGAAACTACTTGTGAATTTTGCCACGGACTGATAAATATCAAATTGAAACTTTCCATAATTAAGCAATTCCTTTTCAACTATTTAGCTAATGCTACAATTTAATATATATTTCTCTTGAAAACGACCTCGAATACAACTGCTAAATAACAAAAAAATCAAGAATTTATCCATCCTATACAATGCTACGTAAAATAAAAAATCCATTTCCATCATCCCATTTACTCCAATTTTTCTTAATATATTTTACGCTATAAGTGGATTCTATTATTTCGAAATTCGATTTTTGAAACATCTGACACCACCAATCTAGATCCTCTCTTATAATATGCGTCATATCCGATTCGTAATAAGGGATATTGAATGTCCCGTTTCTGCCTAAAGGAACAACACAAAAGATATTATCGCACATATTAGATAATTTCTTAAGTACAGTTTCAATTTCTTCATACGATATGTGTTCAAATACATCTTTAGATATTATCCATGTGTAATGACCATCTAGTTCATTTCCAACATACTCTTTTATTTCAACAGGTGCTTTACTTAGTGCATACTCCGATATGTCATAACCATACGCTTCTCTGTGCAACAGTCGTAGTGCATAAACTAAATAACCCTTTGCACAACCAAAATCTAACACAGTATCATTTTCGGATATTTTTAAATACTCAATTATTCTTGCCGCCAAAGGAATGGTTAATTCCGGCATCCAACGATAATTGCTGTAACAGCTCAAATTATTTTCTATACCGCGCTCAAAATACACCTCATCATATAAATTCTTCATGTGTCAGCTCCTCTGTGTATTTTTCAAACATATTGATTCCATGAACAAGCCAGTCGTCTAGGATCTTCAAATTCTCAGTGAACACACAACTATTACAATATTTTGATGCGTTAAATGGCAACTTTATTTTTCCATCCATAAAATCTAAAACTTCATGAGTAGCACATATCGCATATGTTTCATTAAAAATCCGTTGCCCGTTATTTAACACTAAACTATCACACGGGAATACAGTTCCTCCGTTAACCTCGCTTAAATAAGGTCTGAAATATGCTTGGTGACATATTTCAGATTGAGGCTTTTCATATATTTTAAATTGTCGAAAAAATCTTTTGTCATTTAATTGATTTAAAACTGAGCTTATTTTTTTATGCTCTTCAATAAGTAGTTTTTTATCTAACAAGCAGTCGGAAACAACCCTTATATATTCCACATTTGATGGTACAAATTCAGATATTATTTTCATCTCAAAAACGGTTTGACCTGTGTACACCAGCGATGCCCCAAGAACTCCTTTTATAATGGGAAACTTAATTATTCCCTCATAACCTTGAAATAAATTGATGCTAATCCTAATCCAAGAAAACATATCAAGCACATCATCACTAATACGATGAAACAAAGTGCCGTTTGTTATTAGTGCAACAGACAAGTTCCTCTCATTTTTTAACCATCGAACTAACTCGTTAAAATGCGGATATAAAACTGGTTCACCACCACCTGTCAAAACAACCGCTTTTAAACCTCTTGTTATCAGCAAATCAACGTATTTTTTAATTGTCGTAAGTTCAATGCGCATTGCATTATCTCTTTTTGATACGCTACAATAATGGCATGATAAATTGCAGGCTCCCTCAGGGGATATATGCGTTGATATAATTGTATTTCCATTTTTTTCGCGATAACCATTCATCGCCTCTTTATGCCTCCAAAATTTAATTCCGGTTGAGGTGTACTTATGTTCTTCATCTGATTTATTTGCAAATCTGTTACTCATATAATTTGTAGTCTCATTCAATTTTTTAGACAAAGCAAATTCGGTCAACATATCGTAAAATGTTTTATACGTAGTGAATGTTGAGTAGAATTCCTGCCTACCAGTGGTTTTGTATTGATTGAAAAAAGAGTCTATTATAACAACGTAATGTATAAGTTGATTAACATATACATCCTTCGTTTCAATATTTTCAAACGAACAAAGTGAATTTATTATATCTTCCTTACAAAATATACATGAGGCATCTTTATCATATTTTGTTAATAAGGCTATGTCGTAAGCAGCATCATTCCAAGAAGCAAATTCAAAATCAATCAAGTATATTTCATCATCATCCACAATTAAATTATTTCTGCTTAAATCGCCGTGTGTTAACACTTTATTTCTAAATTTATTTCCATAATTAATTATAAGCCCCAATATTTCCTTTTCATGGTTTAAGTTTATCCCCTCAGCATTTAATCTTAAAAATGAATTTCTTACGTCGTAATGAGTTAGGTTATTTTTTATATTCGAAAAATTAGGATCATAATTAACCGAATGTAGCTCGTTTAGAATATGGCAGATTTTTTTAACAATCCCATTTTTACAATCATCCATTTTTATATTATTTTTTATATAATTGTTTAACGTAGTTCCGTTAACCACAGTTGTAACGAAAAATGCTATATCATTTTTGTCGTATATATAAATTATTTCTGGTTTTTTAATATCGCAGTAATTGCCAATATTGCCCAAAACTGAAACTTCCCTCAAGAAGTTTTCATATGAGTAACTATCAAAATAAACTTTAATGAAATATTGTTTATTTTGTTCAGTGATAATGAATGTTTGTTTATTATAATTTTCAGTTAATACCTTAATTTCGCAGTCTGAATTAAACATACTCATTAAGCTATATTTTAAGCGTTCATTAGTCAATTCAATTAATCGCATTATTTGTCTCCGTTCTAACAATATCTGTAATTTTCTTAACGCTCATAGTTGCATCTATCCTAACTATTTTATGATTAAACAGTTTAAGTGCCACTTCATACGCACGGTGAAATTCACATAAAAATTCTTCATTCTCTTTACTATCTACTTTTTTTGCCCTCATCTTAATTCGTTCCATAGCTTGATAGTGATTAATATCTAAATGAAACTGGATAACTGGTTTAACAGTAGCACTAAATATATCTAGTAAAACATTGGTGTTGCTTGCACCGCTTGCTATAGCTACAGCTAACCAACAACAAATATACCTACTTCGTATAATTATCGAATCGTCCAAAAGCAATTTAGGATATAACTTTGTTTGGATAATTTTAACATCATTTATTGCTTCAGTAAAACAAAACGCATCTGTCCCGCACCATTGGTTAATTTGTATTTCTTTACTTTTGGTAAAGCGCTCGGTTATCACGTTTGAAGCAGTGAGAATGCTTTGATGTGCAGCAACATTTCTTCCTTCATGATACAAGCTCTTTCTCAAAATCTTAGCCTGTGTGGATTTTCCTGAACCATCCAAACCTGAAAATACTATTAACTTACCTTTTAAATTTGAAAAATCCATTGTTAAATCTTCTCCTATATAATAATCTATATACTAAAAACACTAGAGTCACAGACAACTATACCCACAATCCATTAGTATAAATATAACTCGGGTTATACATGCCTTTGTAAGCTAATCGTGGTACTTCAGCACTAATATGACCTAAGTGGGCCCATTGTAAATTGTTTTGTTTTGCAAAAGAAAACATATACAGATACATATAATTTCCTAAATCACTATATAAACCATCTATTTTATACATATAATAAACCAAATTAACAGAATTCCGCAGACTTTCTATGAAAGCAACGGCCTGAAGTTTATCATAAATATACAGTTGAAGCTCAAAGCCATTTACAAAATATTTAGTTAAATATTCAATATAATCATTTTCACTAACAACTTTTTTATGCTTTGCAAGCATATACTTGTTGTAAAGCTCATATTTTTCATTAGTAAAATTTAATGAATTTGTTTTTAAAAAATGCCCATTAGTTTTATTGAGCAATCTTCTGTGTTTCCTTTTTGGTTTAAATAAGAATGTATTTACTTTATATAAATTACACTTAGCACATTCCTCGCATTTATAATGATACAGTACATTCTTTTTTCTTCTCCACCCCAAATTTAAATGTTTTTCATAGTTAAGGGCATCTATTCCATCCATTTTCTTGCATATACGTCTTCTTTGATTGAATTCCAAAAACGAGCAGTTTTCTATAATTTCATATTCTTTTTTTATAATACCCATATTGCTAACTCCGCTTCGTATTTTGTTTTTATAAGTGATATTTCACACTTTCAAAAATCACTTTTTTGTCTGTTTTGTTTTTTATTTCAATATAATTACTGTCCAATAACCCAAAAGTGACTTTATACGCTTTATACATTTCATGAAAGTATTCGCCAAAATTTAAAAAAGATTCATTTATTTCAAAAAAATCACTAAAATCATCTTTCTTTTTCACATTTATCATAGCTTCTTCAGGAGATATTTCCAAATAAATATTAATATCGGGTTTTATCATCAGTCCATATACATCTGCTAACACATCGAGATTTTTAGCTCCATTCGCAACACATAATGCACACCAATAATAAGAATATTTATCCAATATAAATACATTTTTGTCAAACAAATAACTGTTTATCTCACTACTTGCGGTCTGAATGTTATCTATTGCAACTGCATAAGCTAATATATCAATATTAACCCATTCGGTAGGATGATTGAGACCCTTTTCTTTAACAATTGTATTTGAAAAATCCCATGAGAACGGCCTTAAAACATTATATGAAAACACGTTGTAATTAAGTGTTGAAAACCATATTGACAGATCATTAATTAAATCATGCTTGTCACTTCCAGGCAACCCGTTAACGATTATAAGTTTATAATTAGTATTTTTCATGGTAGGAATCTACCTCCTGTTATCTACTTAAAACCTTATACTTTTAAATTATAGGTCTTTTCGAATGATGTCATTTTTATCATCCTTAGCATAGCAACTAGTATTGGATATTTTATAAAGAATTAGTTTACTAAGAAATCTATTCTATCCTTGGCACTGACCGAAACACCGAAGCTTCGCAATTACCATCATTTTTATTCAAAGTCGATATGTCGTCCCTCCTTTTTTAGAGACAAAAATAGAGGCATGTTAAAAACGCTATCAGATTTTTTGAGTCACAGGAGTTGACTGTGCTTTCCGAGCTGCCTGTCGCTTAATTAACTTCTATAATTTCAATTTTTAACGCTTCCATTAGGAATTTTTATCGTATTTTTTACACTAATTCCTTTCCCGGTTGATGCTTGTTAAAGTAATTTAGTAATTTTTCATACAAAACTTGTGGCACTTTGTCGTTTCCGTTATATGTTCCCATTACAACACTCTCGTCATGAAAGTCAGAACCACCTGTTTCTATTAATCCATATTTATATGCGATTTGTTGCAAAAAAAAGCGCGTACACTTGTTTATATCTGGATGATAAATCTCAATACCGTCTAAACCGTGATTTTTTAATGATTTAATCAAATATTCCATTTCAACATTGTCTATTTGCAACCTACTTGGATGAGCAAGAATTGAAATACCCCTGTGTACTTTTATGAAACTAATAACATCAGCACCAGACATATAATCATTGTGGAAGCTTAACATATCTTTAATGTATGGCTCAATCGAATACCCCTTATTTAATATTTCTTTTTCTATTAAATATTTATTTATCTTCCCATGCATGTTCATTATAGATTTGGGTGAAATATTGATATTCTTTTTTTTAAGCTCTCGGCACAAATAGATTAATCCATTTTTTCGACTCATTTTTAGTTCATTAATCTTTTTTATAAAAGTTTCGGATTCATGATCAATGAAGTATCCTAAAATGTGCATTGCGTTTTCATGCTTTGCATTTAATTCAATGCCAGATATTAAATTAATACCTTCTTTTTGTGCCTCGAACAATGCAGTAGGGATACCATCGATCGTATCATGATCCGTTATAGAGATCGCATATATATTATTTTTTTTTGCGTATTGGATTATTTGTTTTGGGTTAAACATACCATCAGACATAGTTGTATGTACATGAAGGTCGATATATTTTTCCATAATAATTCCATTCATTTAATGTTGTATTTTTCGTCAATATAGGCGATAACGTCTATAACGTATTGTATATTGTCATCGCCGCCTAGCATTATAGCACTTCCGTTTGCTTGCCCAATAAAAATCATTTCATCACATTTTTTGATAGTAGTGTTGATATTATTAACTATATTTTTTTTGTAATGCACATTTTGACTGTCCTTAAAAATTGGATTAATACAGATGGGAATCGGATAATTTTGTATATTTCCAACTGGTAATCCGCATTTAGCCATTTCGTTCAAAATTACATATCTCTCTACATTATTTATAAATTCTTTATGATATAAAAATACATAAGAAAAATAACCGTGTTTGTTTACTGACTTATTTATTTCCATAGTTGTAAGCCATTTAAGCCTAAGAGATTTTATTTTATGACTTAATTTCTGCGCAAATTCATTCTTTATTTTTAGCAAGTCATCAACTTTTGGCAATTGAGCTAACAACACGGCAACTTGAAATTCAGAAAGTCTGTAATTTATGCCAAAACTTCCATGAAAGTTTTTCATACCACTAAATCTACCGTGATTCCTTATTTCACAAACACGCCTATACAGAACTTCATCGTTTGTAATAATCGCTCCACCCTCTCCTGAAGAGAGGTTTTTATTCTGTGCGAAGCTGAAAACTCCAATATCTCCGGATGTTCCAGCTTTTCTACCGCTTAACTCTGCGCCAAGTGCTTGAGCGCAATCTTCTATAATACCGATTTTACTTAATCCAATGACAGACTTTATTTCTTTAATGTCGCATACGTTACCACCAATATGAACAGCGATAATCGCTTTTGTTCGTTCATTAATCGCTTTTGATATTCCCTTGATAGATATACAGTGACTTTCCTCATCTATGTCAACAAAAACAGGAATCGCATTTAATGAAGAAACTGCAGTCGCAGTTGCTACAAACGTAAACGCTGGTACTATTACTTCATCGTTTTCTTCAATTCCCAAAGCTTGCAATGCAGCAATAAGACCTGCCGTTCCCGATGAAATTGTAGCACAATATTTAACGTCATGATAAGTAGCAAACTGTTTTTCAAATTTTTTATTCAGTGAGTCGGGAAAATCTCCACCCCATTTTTGGGACTCGTAAGCGTCAATAAGATTGTTTTTTCCATCACTATCAATTATAGGCCATTTTTGAAATATTTTAGAATTATTTTCCATTGCCAACACCTCAAATTTTTATAATGTTCGATGCGATTTTAAACATTTTCAAATTATTAAGTAGAAAATATAGCATTTTTAGATTATCTTCAGACAAATCACAATCATTAGTATTGATAGAGCTTAAATATATAATAATATTGTAAAGTAAATTGCGATATTCTAAATCATTATTATATTTAATTATCTGTACAGCTTCCCAAATTAAACTTACAATAGTCCTTTTTCTACATATTTTTTCTAAGCATGGATGTCTAGTTGAAAAATACGTATATCTAAGTATTAATATTTCAATTAAATCTTTTTTAAGCAAAATATTTTTAGCATTACCTGTACTAGACTTTCTATAAACATAGAAATATTTTCGTTCACTTAATATAATTACTTTGTCTGTTTGTTCCAAAAGTAAATAGGTAATGTGTATATCCTCATAAAATTTATTGTCTATAAATTTTAAATTCTTGAATAGTGAAGATCTATATAACTTATTCCAAACACAGGATGCTATCCTGCTATCTTCATTATGTTCATACAAACTGCATCTCAAAATATCTATTTTATCTTGCAGAACAATTTTTTCGGGTTTTATCGCCACTGGAAATTCAATTATTTCATTTTTATGGTTGATTATATTCCCGAACTCGTTGACCATTTCAAAACCACAAATTGCTATGTCTGCATCACAAGAACTAATGTTTTTATATAAATGTTCATACATATCTTTAGTTATATAATCATCACTATCAACAAAACCGATATATTCACCTCTGGTAGCCATAATACCTACATTTCGTGAATTGGCTATGTTTTTATTACCGGTATTTTTTATAATCCTTATTCTTTTATCTTTTTTAGCATAAGAATTACAAATTTCAAGAGTAGCATCACTTGAATCGTTATAAACAATAATTATTTCTAGGAAACTATAAGATTGGTTTAATACCGAATCAAGGCATTCATAAATACTTTTTTCACTATTTAATACAGGAATTATAATACTTACAAGATTTTTTCTTTTACTCTCCATAAAACCTCTTCCTATTAATAAGCTATAACTAATATTCACTCGTGATAACATATTGGTTTATTTTGTATAAACTCTTGGTAATAAACCTAATTGTCCGTTTTAACTCATTCATTTTCATATCTGTTTGACCTTTGTATAAATTTATAATGTCGCTCATTATTTTTGGATTCAGATCATCGTAAGCAAAAAGAAGCGTTTTCATAATATCAATAGACATATCTCGCATATATTCTTTAAAATCACTTAATGTGTCAAATATTGAAGAATTAATTGAAATAAATTTTTCATATCTGTTGTACATTTCTGTAACATCTATATAATCAATATTTATATTTAGCTCCTGATAGATTAAAGTTATATACTTTTGCATTGTTCCTATTCTTTCATCAATATATCTATATTCATCATGATTTAAAACTGGTTTAGTGCTATCGTTTCTTATAAGTCCATCTCTGTACATTTTTTTAAAAAGCGGTGTTCCTCCATAAATTTTGATTTGTTTTACAAAATCAAAAAGTTGAATTGGCAATCCGTAATTTTCTATGAATTTTATGTTTTCATTCAATCGCTTTAGGTTAGAATACGGATTAAAATTAATAAATCCGTATTTATACAAGATATTGTGTTCAGTTAGTAATCTTATAGCTTTTATATTATCTATAACTCGTGCTTTTTTACCGTAAAGCCTCAAGTCGTCATTGTTGCCTGATTCAATACCAATGTAAACCAATGTTAGTCCCACGTTTTTTAATTTTTGGAATAACTTTACCGAATCTTCATTAATCAACTCAGTGTTGTAATTAATTTCAAATGTTAGATTAAAATTAAGTTTTTTTATTTCGTCAGCAAATTTTTCGATATATTCATTTGATCCTTTGCAAAAAATTGAATCAATAAACATGATATGTCTACAATTATATTCGTTATATAATTCTTTAATTTCATTAATCACGTTTGAAAGGCTTCGAATTCTCATTGTTTTTAAAGGATACATTGAATTGTTATCGCAAAATGTACACTGACCTTGGCATCCTCTTGAAATCATAACTGTAAAGAAATTAGAACGCTTATCTTTCATAAAACATCTGTCAGGATAATCAAGCAAATCAATATTCACTTCAGCTTCAACGATGCCATTGTTTACCATGCCCCCATACTTAGTGCGATAAACCAAACCCTTGCAATCTGTTAATGCCTCGCGGTATATAATTCTGTTCAATAAATCATAAAGTACATTTTCACCCTCTCCTTTAATAATAAAATCTACACTTTTGTAATTATTCATAATATATTCAGCATTAAGTGTTGCTTCAACATTTCCTAAAATAATTTTCGAATTTGGCAAAACATTCTTTATTGTATTTGCAAATTCCAAGCACAAATAAAAATTCTCTTGAAGTAGCGACAGACCAATAAAATCAGGGCATAGACTTACTGTATCATTAATGGCTTCATTAAACTGGGTTTTGCTATATATAAAAACTTTGACTTCCACATCAGGTATTTTTTTTACAGCAGTGCTAAGATATGCTATATTTAAAAATCTAGTGATATGTGTTTGTTCAGATGTAAAAACAATGAATAAAAAAGTATACATACATTAGTAACTCCTTAGGGGGTGGCTTAAGATGAGCTATTACAGCGTTTTAAAAAATAAATGTGTTAAATGAACGCGCTTCAAGGATAACACTGACCGAAAGAGAATCCACTTTTATCACAGCTTGTTGCGGATGGTTGAACGGGTTTTGCATAATAACGATTTTGCTTCCGTCTGCATTTTCAAATGCAATTGTCATATTGCTCCAATGTCCTTTAGTTTCTATTCTTTTAGATCCAGATTCAACGAAACTAGAGTAATGCCTCATTACGTAAAACTCTGGGTTATATACTACCATGTTATTTTCGAGGTTAACTGTTATCAAACTATTTTGAGCATAGCAAAATATATTACGCTTATTTTCTTGCAATATCATGTTTGGATATATATAATATTCTACGCCAGACAATAAATAAATTCGAATTAAACGAAATATCTTTTCTGCATGAAGCCATGAGTTGTCACCGCTTCCGCAATCGTTTTCTATACGTGCTAAAGGTATTTCTGGCCATGAATTATTCATAAATTTTATATAGTCTATATCGAATGACTGATATGAAACGCCATTTATACAATCGCGAACAGTTTTATCAAATAAAATATCTTCAATGAACCTACTATATTCATATGACAAATATCCTTCATTTCCATTTAAGGAACTTAACCAGATTTCCGTTTCAACACTTTTATTTTTTAACAGCGGATTTAAAAAATCACGAATAAATGTCGCTAATTTTTCACCAGATATAACTCGTTCAGGGAACTTGGATTCAGCTAATATTATGTTCGGAATATGTATTTGCTTGATATTAACACCTTCTGCTTTATACAACTGAATAAACTTCAACAAATATAGCGCATACGCTTCTAATATAGAAGGTTCATTACGTAATTGACCGTGATAATATGATTTGGAGTCTTTCATCCATACTGGCGGAGTTTGCTGGGATGCGATAAGAACCATTTCTGGGCAATAAACTAAAGATTCCTTTATATATGGAAGCAAGTATCTATGGTCATTAGCGATACTGAAACACGTCATATTAAGGTCGCCATCTTTTTCATTATGACTGTATAATAACTCAGCATTTTCGTTAAATCCGATTGGTATGAAACATATATTAAATTTACATTCTGATTTAGGACTAAACAAAGATGAAAAAATATCTTTGCGTAAATCTTCATTCAACAAATTAACCGCAGTATAACCTGCATCATTAAAACACGCCCCGAAACCTTTGATTTCTTGTCCATAAATATTGGTTAAATGTATATAATTCTCAAATTCACTTGTATGTTGAATTATTTTTTTTTCTTCCCATTTTCGTGAATCAGTTGATTGTATCCATTTCATCGTTGTTGCCCTCCTGATTGTCATTATTTGTTCTTTCATATAATCGCATTTGCGTGTAATACAATTTCGCGTATTCCCCATTTAAAGATAGTAATTGTTCGTGTTTACCATCTTCTATAATTTTTCCATTTTTAAATACCACGATTCTATCAGCTAACGATGCCGCACTTATTCTATGAGTGATTATGATTACCGTTTTATCCTTAGTCATTTTTATATATTTTTCAAGAATTTCAGATTCAATAAAAGGATCAAGATTGCTCGTCGGCTCATCAAGAACAATGAAATTGCGATTTCTGTAATACGCACGTGCAAGCGCCGTTTTTTGCCACTGCCCACCGGACAAATCTGTTCCATTTATATCTTTTCCGAGCAAGGTATTTTTGTTTATGTTTGTTAAGCCAGCGAACTCCATTGCAATATCAATTTCATCTTCATTACACGTTTTATCTACATCGCCTAAAAACACATTTTCGCCTATTGTAAATGAGTTAAATCGTGCGGGATCTTGAAATACCGCAGAAATCGAATTGTATTTATCTGTATAATTAATATCTTTTGATTTTTCTCCGTTTATCAATATTTCTCCAATTGACGGTTCAAGCATTCCGGTTATCAATTTAACAAATGTTGTTTTTCCAGCTCCATTTTCGCCGATAAACGCTAGTTTTTCACCTTTTTTCATAGTGAAATTTACTTTGTTAATTCTATATTCATGCGTTAATGGATATCGATACGATACATTTTTTACGTCTAAAATATTCATATCAATAATATCTTTAAAATGGGCTTCATTTTTTAAATTCTGTTCATCTAAGTCAATGAAATCAAAAAATTTAGAAGCCTCATTTTTTTTAGAAATAAAATTAGCAATTGATGTAAATAATACAGATGTATTGTTGACGATTGTACTAACTAAAATCATAATGGCACTCAAGGCACCGATCGACAGCCTACCCTGCATCATTAAGAGTATTGCAAAAGCAATAGCTATTACGTTAACAGAATTTGATATGACACTATTAAATATTCCTAATAAAAATAAATAAAATTGATTTTTTCTTTCTTTTAAAGAATAATTGTCTATGACTGTTTTCCATTTAAAAAAGAAAAAGGAAAACAAATTCATAGTTTTTATTTCTTTCACTGAAATATCCTTGATTAAATTCTCATAATACTCGGCTTCCCTAAGCATTGTTCTGCTATCGATTATTAATTTATGCTTAAGTTTGTTTCCAATATATGTGGTATAAAGCGTTGGTATTGGTGCGATTATAATTATCAAGCACAGAAAGGGGTTAAACATATAGAGAGAAGCTGCTATCATAATAAGCGATACGCTTTTAGCGATTATAGAAAAGCCATCTATTATTATACCTTTTTGAAGCGAACTCCTTTCGCTGGCCATAGAATTAAAGTTATTGGATATCATATCGCTAATCATAGGCACTTCCATATATTCTGGGTATAACTTTGATATTTTTGTGAATAATTTTTCTTGAAATTTTTCTTGAAGACGTAATTCTTGAACCTTACTTAACCGTTCAATTTCTTCATGCCCATAAATATAACGGTCTATAATAGTATTTACAAATCGTATCAACCAATAAACAATAGCAAGTCCAAAAATTAGAATTAATTGTCTTGGTTGCCTTATATCAGAATAATTATGTGCGCTATCAATATACCGTTGCCAAATAAGCGTTGCGATAGGCTGCGAAATACTTAAAAAAATAGATAAACTTAAAAATATACCACACATTATTTTAGCTGACGAAAAAACATATTTAAAAAGCTTCACTAAAAAAATTAGTTTCGGCGTCTTTTCTTTCAATATTGCGTTTTCAAAATCAGATGTCATGTCATTGACTTTATTAGCATATTCATTTTCTTTTTTTAACATAGTTTTAGCTTTCTCCAAACTCATTATTGGATTCATCTTTTACATACCATTTTAGTTGCATGTTAAACATTTTAGAATAAATACCATTGTTTACCATTAAAATTTCGTGTGTCCCTGATTCCTGTATTATTCCATCTTTAACGACAAGAATTCTGTCCGTAACAATCGTTGAGCCTAATCTATGAGTTATAAAAATTGATGTTTTATTTTTAACAATACTTGCGAATTCGTTGTAGAGGTTTACTTCAGAAATTGGGTCAAACTGAGATGTTGGTTCGTCAAGCAATACTATTGGCTTATCGCCCATAAGTGCCCGAGACAGTGCTATCCTTTGCCATTGTCCACCTGATATTTCTATTCCGTTGACAAAATCTCTTCCTAATAATGTATCATATCCATTCGCAAACTTATCAATGAATGTATCTGCTTTACCTTTTTTTGCTGCTTTAATTATACTTTCGTTATCTTCAAGCTCATCAATATCCCCTATGCCGATGTTTTCCTTTACGGAAATACTATACCGAATATAATCCTGAAATACACAACCGAATATTTTAGCGCGTAGTTTAGGTGCAAGCCGCCGCACCTGTTTTCCGCCCACAAGGATTTCGCCGCTATCAGGGGTAAACAGTCCAAGTAGTAATTTAATTATAGTGGATTTACCTTCTCCATTCTCGCCAACAATCGAAACTTTTTCTCCGTCCTTAATTTTAAAACTTATACCTTTAAGAACATCCTTCTGTGCGCCTGGGTATCTAAACCAAACTTCATTAAACTCAACAGTAAAATTTTTCGGGATTTCGTCTTCATAGAAATCGCTTTCTTCAGGTAAATCAAAGAATTTTTCGTAATATTCAAAAAATTGAATGTCATATATGGCTTCCTTAAATAAAAAGGCTACTCTATATAAAATAATGTTAATATCGCGAAACAACAATATCGAAATAGATATAAATGTTCCTATCGACATTTGGCCGTTTATATATAAAATTAATAGGATAAGAGTATTTGCTAAAGAAGATATCTTGGTTAAAGAATTCCCAAACAAAACAAATTTTAAATTTTTATAAAAATAATGTTCATATATTTTATTCCTTTCTTTTAGTCTGCTTTTATGCTTATTAATTAAATATGATGCATTTTTGAACAATTTGATTTCTCCGAAATAATTCCTGCTTCTCAAGTAGCTCCCCAAAATACCGTACTTGCGTTCTTCCTTCCAATATATTTCCATTTCACGATACATATTGTAATTAGTTTTGAACGCTATGTGCGTTTCAATTATAAAGGGTATTAAAATTGATAATATTAACCACCACCTAATATTAACAATTAATATTAATACGCCCGTAATCGCTATAACGGAACTTAGCCAGTTAGTAACATATCTAGGCCATAAATTCCTTGCAGAACCTTCAGCACGGCTATATGTTTTATCAATTATTTCGATAGAACTCTGGTCTTCAAAATGCTCGTATTTTATTTTTTCCAGTTTTTTTAACATTCGTGCCTTATGGGTCGTTCTTAAAATCATAAAAGAACGAGGCCCCACATAATTAAAAATAATACCGTCAATTATAAAAGGTAGTAGAGCAATGACTAAAAACAAAATAAGAACAACAACATATTCTGAAAAAGGGATTTCACTTTGCGCAGCTAATAAACCATCGTCAAATATCCTTATATTGATTCCAACTCCAACTGGAATCAATAATCCTTTAACAACCGTCAAAAGCAGCGTCAAAATGACCATTATTGGTGCTTCAGAAAATATTATTTTAAATAAATCCTTATACCCCTTTACGATTTTACTCATTAATTTCCACCTTTTTTATCCGTCTAATCGCTGAATACATCGTTTTTATATCATGTGAAATAAATAATACACACCCTGCTGCTATGCCATCCGGAACACTATCTATAATACATATTTTTATATTTATTAGGGAATGTATTGATCTATCTGCGATTATTATTTTCTTATATATATTGTCATCTAATACTTCATTTAAAAAATATAACTTATTAATACTGTATTTATCAAAGCACCACAAATATAAAACATCATGTTTGCAATCATTTAATAACTTGTTTATATTTAATTTCAAAAGTTCTTTGTTTTTTAATCTATACACAAAACAAAAAACATCTTCAAAATATAATTTTTTTTCGTTTTCATTCATATTACTTATTATAACGGAATTACTATCATTATTATACCAGATTTCCTGCTCTTTGCACCCCTCACCCCACGGTATCATACGTTTGGGAAATGTGCAATATTTGCATATCGAATTTGGTGATGAAAGATATGCAGCAATAGTATCCGATGTTACTATATCATCATATATATTAAATCCACTAGTATTACTTGATATATGGGTCATAAATTTTTTATCAAAATGCTTGTAACTAATTGGTTTGGTGCAATGATAAATAAATCCTCTGTAAAGATTTACACAATCATAAATGCCTCTACATATTTCAAACGTTTTGCTTACATCATCATGTGAAGAATCTAAAGTTAAATCCACCTCAAACATATTCTTTTCTTCTGTTTTGTAATTTAGTCCATGCAACCGTAATTCATTAATGCCTCTTTCAATCTTTCGTGCATTGGCTTCTTTCGGATATATGGTAATATGGATTTCTATATTTAATTTTTTTAGTTCTTTAAAAAAGCAGGCTTTTCTTTTATATATATCAACGCCGTTTGTTACTATAGCAATTTTCGAACTGGGATTAAATAATCTACTTATCCGAACATATTCAATCAGATTATCGCATAAAAATGGCTCACCACCTAACAGTCTGATTTTATTTATCGAAATATCTAAATCAGCCATTCTGTTAAAGTCATTTGAATAATATTGAAGGCCATATTCTTCTTTATTGCTGATATTACCCATATTGCTACAAGCATTGCACTGCATATTACAATGCTCCGTTATTTTAACTTCCAAATAATCAAATGTTTTTTTCATTTTGTGACCTCTCATCAATTTACCGCAAAAACAATCTGCTACTTCTCTCTATTTTACTATAATCTTCATCCGAAAAATCATCTCGAATAAAATCAAAAACATTTGACACATCTAAACGTGTTTTAAAATCAACTCGCCAATTTTTACGCTCTTTCGCAGAAAGTCCATACATAGTTAGTAATGCATGGCCATCATCGTCATATATATTTTTTAAGATGTTTTCTATATCATTATCTTGGAAAATCTCATTTGTATAAAATAGCACATAATAGATATAGTTTTTAACATTGTATGTTTTACAAAGATTTAAAATACAATTAATGTTTAGCGTGTCAGAATTATTTTTAACTAGAGCGTACACATCTTTAAACATATTTGTAGTTATAGGGTTTTTATAATACAAATGATATAAAGAATTCATCTCTCTATAATGATGTAAACACAATTGAAGAAACGCTTTCTTTACATTTAATGTTTTTATTTTATAGCCATATACATCCATAAAAACCGTATCTTCTAAAAACGACTCTATAGAAATATTTTTGTTTTCCACTTCCTCCCAATAAATATTCATGTTCAAATCTATTTTAATTTTTAATCCGTCCTTGTATTTTACATAGGGAGTCGTTTGATGTGCCATATTTGTTATTATTTTTTCTTTCCTTGTTAACTCTAAGCTATTTTCTCCCTGGCTAAATCCATTTTCTTTAATAACTGTGTTTACATATTTTAAGTTTATTTTGTCAATTAATATATCTATATCACCAAATTTTCTAAAGCCAACGCCTTTATACGCTTGAATAGACAGCGCCTCACCTTTGATAAGCGCATAGTTTATACCAGCTAATCCATTAATAACGTTAGCAACTTCAGTATATAGAAACTGCGATCTTTTAATGTTATCTTCTTTATCTGAAATATTCATATGTTCATTCCCTTTCGTTCTCGTAGGTGTTCTTTTATTATTAAATGTATTTCATCAATGCTTAACGAAGCGTCTATAACCACGGTATTTTCATAATAATCGTTTATCATTGTACTGTATATGTTGTTAGCCTTTGTTAAGAATGAATCGTTTTCTTTCAAATCATTCGATGTCCCTCTTATATTCAGTCTGAGTAACGCTTCACGTGGAGATAACATCATATGAAAATTGATATCGGGCTTAGGCATGTATTTATAAATATCGATTAACAAGTCTAAATTTTCGGCTCCTCTTATTTTAGCGAATACCAACCAGCATAAATAATATCTGTCAAACAATAAAGCAAGGTCTTCTGTTTGCAATGATTTGATTGTCAACAACTTTTTCAAATTATCCATAGCAGATGAAAAAACTATCTCGTTTATATGTTCATATAAGCTTAGACCGTATGGATATATTGACTTAGATAATTCCCACGGATACGAATAAATCGTGCTTTGAGGATATATATTATAATTCAAATCTTGCAATAATTGTTTTAACATGTTTAACTGTGTCGTTTTTCCGCTTCCATCAATACCGCTGAAGGTAATTAAACCTATTTTAGCCATGAAAAGCCGCCTCAAATAAAATATTTACTAAAGGTATCATATATGCTGTCCAATGAGGTATATTTATTTAAGTCCAAGTCAACGTCCTCAATTTCTATGCCAAACATTTCTTCTATTTCTAATATAAATAGGATAAACTTCATCGATTCAAATTTAATTGCATCTCCCAGTTCATCTTCCTCAATTTCTAATATATTAGTTAAACATAAAATAATTTTATATTTATCCATTATTTATCGCTCTTTTCAATATGCATAAAAATTATGTGCAATACATGCCATTCTTTTCTAAATCGAAATAACTTTTTAATTTTTGATTAAGTGCGTTAAATTTTTGAACGTTTTTGCTTGACGACAAAAAACAATGCATAACATCACCTTGACTGTTTATAGAAACTATGTTTCTTACATAACATTTTATGGTAATTTTGTTAAATCCTACCATTTTTATAGGCATGAGTTGACCAAATTCAGATTTCTTTTCATCTATAATCTCTGTTGCTTTTTCTATTTCGGTATCATTTAATTTCAACAAATTATAGTCATACGTAGAATTTTTCAAAAATAATAAATTAGAAATATTTAATGAACTGAATCCGCTCTTAAATGCTATATCTATTGTTTCTTCCAAACAGTTGAAGTTAGTTTTATTAAGCACCATTATGCCGTCTACTGTTATATCGTGAAAAATTAACAAGTCAACGCCCATAATCATTTTATTAAAGCTGCCTATTTTATTTCTCTGATAGTCGTGTACCTGAGAAGTGCCGTCAATACTTATGCTTAATTCTTCAACACCCAACTCTTTTAACTTTGTAACATTGTTTTTATCAAGCAATGTACCGTTTGTTGTGATATCAATAATAACATCCTTAAATTTGTTTTTTACGTATTCCAATATGGATAGTAAATCGTTCCGTAAAAACACCTCACCTCCTGTTAGCATAATTTTGCCTAGATTAATACCGTCCAAATTATCAACAATTCTAAATATTTCTTCAGTTTTTAAGTCCCCGCATCTATTCGTTGAGATAAAACAATGCTTACAGCTTAAATTGCACCGACTAGTTATTTCCCAAATTAAACGAATCTTGTCATTTGATAAATCCCTAAAACAACATTGTGTATTTTTGCTTGTTCTTACTGATTTGCTTATCAACATGGCACACCCTTTTCATGTGAATTTTTGCCATAATATACATTGTCTGATCTTCCGTCTTTTTTTAATGTATGAATGTTCTCTTTAAGCATAAGGCAAACTGGAAAAAAAATATTCGGGTCTTGGCAGCGCGGGTCTTTTTTGCCCCAATTATTGTCAACAGCAAAAGCAAAAGCTCTGCATCCGCCTCTGCATTTACTATATTGAAAACATGAAGAACATGCATGATTTTTGTTTTCAAAATTACGATAGATATCCATATTCATAGGGTTAGATAAAATTTCATTTAGGCTTTTCTCATAAATATTTCCATAAGCACAATCTTTATCCGTAAAAATTACGCAAGGATAAACATCTCCATTACTTAAAATCATTAAGTAATCGCAATTTATTATCAAGCTGTGACATCCAGCACCTCTTTTATATTCCTCTGATGGGCTATAACCATCCTCAGCGTATATAAAATTTTTTTCTATTACTACCTCACAGTCACATTCTTCTGACGCCGTTTTCATTAAATTATATAATTCTATCCACTCAATTGCGTTCAATACTGAACTTATTTTGTTTTTATAGTTTCTTCCAGTCGGCGTATACGCAAACACTGAAAACACATCAATTTTCATTTTGTCAACCTGTTTAAGCAATTTAGGAATCGAAAGGTAATTTGAAACTTGTGCGACCGCGTTTACCCTTACTTTAAAACCAAAATCAACTGCTTTTTTAACGGTATCCAAAACTCTTTCGAACGAATCATCAGCTCCCCTTATATTGTTGTGAAATTCTCTTGTGCCATCTACACTAAACATAATATTTTTTAACCCATATGATTTCAAGCGTTCCAATAAACAGATATCAATATCATAACCGTTGGTAATTAACCTAGTGTCCTCAAAATGACTAACGGCATACGCTATTATCTCATCAAAATTTTTATGCAATGTAGGCTCTCCTCCAGTAATGTGTATGTCTTGCACACTATTGTCATGAGCCCAATCAATAATTTTTCTAACCATCTCAAATGGCAACTCGCTGTCATCCTTATATGATGAGTTAAACGAACAATGATTACAAAACAAATTACATTTATTTGTAATGTTAATATCAATTTCTTCGATATTAATATTTTCAAACATCATTTTTCTCCATTCATAATAGTAAAATTATCATAATCACTCGTGTTATGGTTTAAAAATCAAGGTAGGTAAATAACCATCATGTATAGTCGGACCTTTTCCTATAAATTTCATGCTTTTATTTTTCCATGTGCTAAGATTATCGTTATTTTCAAATGGACAATATGGGTCACGTCTTTTTAATGTTTTGTGCCAAATAATGCGCCTATCCATGGCTCCACCCATACATTGTTCAACAATCGAACAATCCTTACAGTCATCAGGTATATTGTTTTCAAGAGATATTTCATTTAAATTTGGCCTAAAAGGGTTCTCATTTAATGAAACTTCGTCTTTTATATTTCCGAAAACCCAATCTTCAGAGACTAGATACGTCGATGGAGTAATCGAACCATTCGGTAATATTCTTAAACTGCTTTTGCCAGAATTGTCATTTTTCTTTTCGCCTGTTAAAAGGGCAGAAAAAAGAGGGTCACAAAGAGAAACAACACTACACTGATCTAATAACCATAAAAGCGTATCTTTAATTTTTCTATAATTCATTGGTAACAAACCTTGATTAGCGTTGGGTCTAAAAATATTCAATCTGAAATAACAGTCGTCTTTTCTGGCAATTTCAAGCAAGTTTTTTATATTTTCATTATTTATTGTTTTATCAATAAGAATTGTTACCAGCGTAATTTTTATATTACTTTCTTTACATAGACGTATGGTTTGTATTGCCCAATCGTATGCAGTAGCTACACCTCTGAGTTTATTAAATTCATTTTTGTTAGCCATATCAAACGAAACATCAACTTCATCTAAATATTTGAGAAGATATTTATCTTCTTCACTTAGTATAATTTCAGATAAATAACCGTTTGTAGTCAATGCCTGTTTAATATCAGGGAAATTTTCTGCAACGTATTTCACTACATTTCGCCAATTTTCTGACAAAGTGTTTTCGCCTGTTCCATAATTAATGCTATCAATATAACTATGATTTTCATCAATAAACCGAACAGCGTGTTCAAAAGATATATCTTCACTGTCCTCTCGTGCTTCCTTGCTGTAGCAAAAAGGACAATTCATGTTGCATTTATTAGTTATACCCCAACCGATTTTCCATTTCACAAATAACACATCCTTTCAAAAACATAGTGTATCATCCGATGCGTAAACCAAAAATCACATCTACGGTATTTTTTTCAATACTTCGAGTTCGACCTTAATATCTAAAATTCGTCCAATCATTTCAACCTGAATAATAGATTCCATTTTGGATGGACGCACTTTCTTAATTCGACTTTTAAGAAGCTGTCTAGCATCACGAAAAAAGTGTAAAAATACAGTATAATATCGTCAAAAAGGAAGATGTAAGCAATGCGAGAAACATATCCAAGCGATATAAGCTGTGAACAATTCGAGATGATAAGAGTGAAACTGGAATCCTCCAAAAAGAAATCCTTTTTTAGCAAGTCTGAATTATACGAGAGAGGGTGTTCCACTCTGTATATTATAAGAGAAGGATGTAGATGGCG
>Ga0136643_10001527_pt1 | contig 28486 bp, 28 predicted proteins | sample TergutLab28metaG_FD_96883 | JGI IMG/M metagenome (GOLD analysis project Ga0136643, IMG submission 96883) | Labiotermes labralis P1 segment gut microbial communities from Petit-Saut dam, French Guiana - Lab288 P1 (version 3) (version 3) | ecosystem: Host-associated > Arthropoda: Insects >... | reverse complement strand
TTTTCTTCTTGCCGCCCGTATCATTGGTTACGTCGTTTGTAACATTATTATCAACATCATTGGTTGCTTGGTTTGTGTTCTTTTTTGACATCCTTTTTCCTCCTTTTATGCTTGTTCTTTCACCTATTAAGTAAAAAACGGTTCACCTTCGCCATTGCACGCTTTCCATCACGCATCATTCTTTTTTTGGTGCGCTTGTCGCTCATTGCAAAAGCAAGCCCCATCGCACCTATTGCCGAGCCAGCTATCAAGCCGCTTGTAAATTTGCCCATAGCCCCATCCCTCCTTTTTGCAGTATTATTAATGATATTGTTATCAAAAAATAAGTTTTTTATTCATAAAGATATAGGGGGCGACCAGTTACCGCTACCCCTTACGGGCTCAACACTTTTAATCTTGCACATTTCCTCGGCTTTTGCCAAACCATCTTTTAACACATGGACAACATTGTCCGTCTCCCATGTAGCAAAACGTGATTTTTCAATTTCATCAATGGCTTCCAACATCGCACCAACCAACGTGTCGTAGGCTTTTTTGTAGTTCATTTGTTTTCCTCCTCAAATTGTAAATTCATACAAAAGACTGTATTCCTACTAGGATTATAAACATATTGTATAAGTTGATTATAATCCACATAATAAAAAAATGCAAGTAATATTTTTATTATGGAGGTTATCATTATGATTATTTTCGACAGACTATGGGAAACCATGAAAGAAAAAGGGGTTTCAGCTTATGCACTGCGTGAAAAACACGATATAGACTCAAGAACAATACGTAGGTTGAGGGCAAATGAAAATGTAACTACGTACACGTTAAATAATCTTTGTGAAATACTAGATTGCAAACTAGAAGACATAGCCGAATACGTGAAAAAGTAGGGGCGGTTTTTAACCGCCCGCAGAAAATTACGATTTGCATAACATTAATACAAACCGCAATAAAAAAGGCGGCTATAAGCCGCCCCTACGTTACGCTTTTTTAAAATGTTTAATATACCCCATTGCCAAAAACGCAATGCCGCCAAGTGCCGCCCCTCCTGACAAAATATGCGCCACGGCAATATTGCTACCGCCAACCATAAGGGCATCAGTACGCATAAATTCAAGGAAAAAGCGGGTTATGCCGTATGACACAAAATACATAGCAATAAGCTCACCGTTAAACTTTTTGTGCTTGCGGTAAATAAGAAGGAAAACGAACAAAGCAAGGTTTATCGCCGCTTCGTAAAAAAACACGGGATGCACTTGGATGTAATTAAAACCACCTATGCTAACAATATTTTGCACAATTTCATCTGTAATGGGGCTTCGCACTTGGTCAATGCGCAGCTGCATTGCAAAAGGTGCGGCATCTGACGCATACCCGCCAAAGGCTTCACGATTGACAAAATTGCCAAAACGCCCGATAACATGCCCAATAATAAGACCCACAATGGCTGTGTCCAAAAAATTAAGGAAGTTGAACTTTTTTCTGCGGGTGTACACAAAAGAAACAACAACGGCGGTGATTATAACACCCCAAATGGCTATGCCGCCCGCACGGATGTTAAAAAGATGAAAAAAACCAGCACCAGCAGGCCAAGGGCTAAATAATAAATAAAACAGCCTGCCGCCTAATATAGAGATAGGAATGACCCATATTGCAATATTTGTGTAATCATCGGGGTTTTGCCCTGTCTTTTTTGGTGCGTGAACACCGCCAAAATAATAGCCCGCAATAATGCCAATGACTACAAAAATGGCATACCAATAAATTTCAAACCCAAAAACCGTAAATGCAACAGGGTCAAGGTTTGAAATGCGTACACCAATATTTGGAAAAATTATATCATGTCCCATAAAGTCCTCCTCGAAGTGAGCGCAGGTTTACTCCGAACCAATTTCTTGGTGTGGTAGGCGGCAGATGTTTTTGCCGCTCTTTTGGCAAAAATATTGAGACCTTGCACTTTCGCTTTGCGAAAGCGACGCTTGCGTCGGTTTTCCGAAAGAAAACTGCTTGTGGTGCGCCAAAAGAAATTGTGTACGGAGTTAAGCCGAGCTTGCTAAAAAATTGTGATTATTCAAGCGTACCATAATTTTCCAAGAAAAGCAAGCCCAAATTTATTTTAGGAGTGGACAAGCGCAATGATTAAAGTTTGCGGCAACGAGTTCTTGTAGGGGTGGCATTCTGCCGCCTATTAGAGCTAATGCTTTGCCGAATTCGACTTCAAAACGAAAGTGTTACAGACGGCAAAATGCCGCCCCTACAATTTTATCAATGCAAATTGTCCACATCTTTTATTTTCTTACATCAGTTCCACAATTTTTGCCGCTATTTCATTAAGGGGCAGTTGATAATCCACAATGCCAAGGTCAAAGGCGGCTTTTGGCATACCGTAAACCACACTGCTTTCTTTATCTTGCCCAATAATTGTCGCACCCTTTTTCTTTAACTTTAACAAGCCCTTTGCTCCGTCGCTGCCCATGCCCGTAAGCACAACACCAATAACATTTTTGCCTGTAAAGTCAGCAAGAGTGTCAAATAAAATATCTGCCGCAGGGCGCACACCATGCATTTTTTCGCCCATAAAACATTCCACCAGCAGTTTTTTGTCCCGCTTTACGGCCTTCATGTGATAGTCCCCTGGGGCTATTAATGCTTGGTTTTTTTTCGCCATGTCGTTCATTGCGGCTTCTTTTATAGTAAACTTTGATGCAGAATTAAGCCGCATTGCAAATTGGTGTGTAAACATGCTAGGCATATGCTGCACAATTAAAATTGGCGGCACATTAGCAGGCAGGGCAGTAAGTACGGTGTGCAATGCATCCGTACCGCCCGTGGATGCCGTTATGGCAATTATTCTTTCATCAATGCTTGCTGCCGTGCTAATGTTCACAATGCCTCTGGTCGTGGTTTTTCTTACAAAAAGCTCTATCCTGTCCAAAATATTTCTTAAAAAAATTTTATTGCTAAACGGGCTGTCGTTTTCGGGTTTAGAAATTGCACCTTTTATGCCTGCTATTTGATAAGGGGCAGAGCTTTTTATGCCCAAAAGTATCACAGAAACATTTTTAGTGTTTGCCAAAACGTCTATCGCGCCCTGTGTTGCGGCTGTGGTGTCTGCGTCCAAAATTAATATATTTGTTTTTTCGGGGTTTGTAAAACCAGCTACGTGGAAAATGGAGTTTAACTTCATGTTCACCAAAAAGCCCCCTTTTGTGAGCTCTGCACCTAAAAGGGTTTTGAGTCTTATATCGGTAGTCAAAATCATCACATTTGTCGTTTGCAAATTTGCGCCTCCAAACCTGTTCCAATAATAGTATATCAAAACCGCAGGATTTTTTCAAGTGCCGATATGATTAAATTTTTTGGTATTGTGGGAAGATACTGTATATTCAAAGGAGGTTTTTTCATGGACATTTTTTATCAAACAAGCGAGGGCGAAACAGAGCAAAGCCATCCGCCAACAGACAATATAGAAAAATACGGGCAAGTAAAAGACCCAAGCAATTTGCAAATAGAAAATAACCCAAGGGGAAATATTTGGCATTTGCCCATAATTGGGCATATAGAAGGGCATATTGTTATGCCGCCGGGACACAAAACCACAAAGTACGAGCATGTTATACCTATGCTGTTACATGCGGCACAAAGCCCGTCGGTGGATGGGCTGCTGGTGGTGCTTAATACCGTTGGCGGTGATGTGGAGGCGGGACTTGCCATTGCCGAGCTTATAGCACATTTTTCAAAGCCCACTGTGTCGCTGGTTTTGGGCGGGGGACATTCAATAGGTGTTCCTCTTGGGGTGAGTGCTGATTATTCCTACATCTCGTCCTCTGCGGCAATGACAATACATCCCGTGCGAATGAACGGAACAATGGTTGGCGCACAGCAGACCTACGACTATTTTAACAAAATGCAGGACAGGGTGCTGGATTTTGTAATAAGCCATTCAAAAATTAAACGCATCCGCCTAAAAGAGCTGATGATGGACACAAACACGCTGGCAATGGATATGGGTACTTTTTTGATTGGCGAAGAGGCGGTTGAGGAGGGACTAATTGACGAAGTGGGCGGCTTAAACGATGCCATAGAGCGGCTTTATGAAATGATAGACAAAGAGCGTGAAATGTGATATACTTGCTTTGGTGATTTGATGATTTTTGACAGTTTTTCGCAAAAAGATACAGAAGAATTTGCCGCAGAGCTTGGCAAAAAGGCTGTGACAGGGGACTTTTTTGCGCTTATTGGCAGTTTGGGAGCAGGCAAAACAGCCTTTGCCCGCGGCTTTGCCCGTGGGATGGGTATTGATGCCCATATAACAAGCCCGACCTTTACCATTGTGAATGAATACAGGGGTGCCCTGTTGCCGCTGTATCATTTTGATGTTTATCGTATTGCAAATGCTGATGAAATGTACGACACAGGCTATGAAGAATATTTTTACGCTGGCGGGGTTTGTTTGGTAGAATGGGCGGATATGATAGAAGAAATTTTGCCCCCAAACGCCATTATAGTGCGCATTGAACAAATTTCAGAAAATGGAAGGCGTATCACCATTAGGGGGACAAAATGATTATTTTGGCAATAGACACATCGGGCAAAACCGCATCATGCGCCCTCGCAACAAAGGACAAAATCCTTGCCCAATTCACAATTTCAAATGGACTAACCCATTCAGAAACCCTAATGCCCATGATAGAGCAAATGCTTGCAATAAGCGGCATATCAAAGCATGATGTGGGTCTTTTGGCTTGCTCGTCTGGCCCCGGTTCTTTCACGGGGCTTCGCATTGGGGCGGCTTGCGCAAAAGGTCTCGCAATGGGGCTTGGGCTAAAAATTGTCCCAGTTTCCAGCCTTTATTCGCTGGCATATAATATTTATCAGACCAACTGCGCAATAATACCAATAATGGACGCAAGACGGGATGAGGTATACACAGCAATTTACGGGCTTGCTTCAAAAGAGATACAAACCATCACGCCCCCCACGGTATGCAGTATCGAAGAAATTTTACAAAAAGCCGCAGAATTAGGCAAAAGGGCGGTTTTTCTTGGGGATGGCACATTTGTTCACGGGGATAAAATTCTTGCCCATGGCTTTGAAATTGCACCGCCGCACAAATTGCTGCAGTCAGCGGCAAGTGTTGCTATGGCGGCATTTGACAATATAGAAAATGCCGTGAGCATAACCGATTTTGAGCTGGAGTACATCCGACTTTCTCAAGCAGAAAGGGAGCTGATAGCACGTGGATAACACCATTGTGGTAAAACATGCAGAAATGTCCCATCTGCCCCAAATTGTCGTAATTGAAAATGAGTGTTTCCCCGACCCATGGAGCGAAGCCATGCTGCAAAGCGTGATGGATGACCACAAAGAAAACGCCTTTTTTGTATGTCTTAAAGGGGATAAAGTTATTGGATACGCAATGATGTGGTTTGGAGAAAAAATACACGAAGGGCATATAGAAAATATCGCCGTAAGCCTGCGCTTCCGTGGTATTGGTGCGGGGGATATTCTTGTTTGCGCTATGCTGGACACAGCACGCCAAAAGGGAATTGCGGAAATTTTTTTGGAGGTACGCCAAAGCAATATTTCAGCACAAAAATTATATAAAAAGCACGGTTTTACTACAAACGGCATACGAAAAGACTACTACACAAAGCCAACGGAAGATGCCATATTGATGCATAAAACTCTTTAAAGCGGAGGTAGCCCATGAAAAGGCTTGAATATAGCGAACTTAAAAGATTTTGCGACCCAAAAGACCTAGGTTTTGACACAACAAAAACACTTGATGCCGATATGCAAATTATAGGGCAAAGCCGTGCTGTAAGTGCGTTTAACTTTGGGCTTGGCACAAGGCGCGGCGGCTACAATATTTATGTAGTGGGGGTATCGGGAAGCGGCAAAACAACATTTGCGGCACATTTTGCAAAACAAGCCGCAAAAAAGGATGCAGTGCCGCAAGACTTGGCATATGTCTATAACTTCAAAGAGCCTAAAAAACCAAAACTGCTTGCTGTAAAAACAGGCAAAATCACCGCATTTAAAGAGGATTTGCAAGAACTTTTGGACATTTTGACCACAGAAATTCCAAAAATATTTGAAGACCCCAACTTTGACGAGCAACGCAACGACATCATTAAAAAACTTGATAAAGAGCGTGAAGCAATTTTTAGTGAGTTTAAAAAACTCGCAAAAGCCAATGATTTTGACGTTTCTATTACGGATAAGGGAATGAATTTTTCCCCCATAGTAGGCGGCGAAATAATTAGTGCAGACGACTTTAAAAATTTAGATGAAGATATTCAGGCTGGCGTGGTGCAAAAATCTGATACGGTGCAGGAAGAAGCCTCTGTCGTAATGGCAAAAATTAGAGAGCTAGACCTTGCAACCCGCAAACAAATAGACGAACTGGAATATAATATTATCTTTTTCGCTGTGGGGCATCAAGTGGTGCGTCTGCAAGAAAAATACGAGGACGAAGAAAGTATTTTGGAGTATCTCGGACTGTTAAAAGAGGACATTTTAGAAAATATATCCAGCTTTTACGACAGCAATTTTGAGCAAGGCGACGATGACGGGCTTGCGAGCCTTTTACCGTGGATGAACAAAAAAACAAAAGAAGATGTTTTAAATAAATACAAAGTCAATATTATTGCGGATAATTCAAAAGCCGACCACGCCCCTGTAAAAATAGCTGTGAACCCCACTTTTGCCGATATTATGGGCGAAGTGGAGTATGACAGCGAAATGGGCAATCTTGTAACAGACTATATGAAAATTAAAGGCGGCATGATTCACGCCGCAAACGGCGGATATTTAATATTGCAAGCCAAAGACGTGCTAACCATTCCGTTTTTGTGGGAAGCGTTAAAGCGCACCATACGTACAAAAGAAATTACAATAGAAAACCCCAAAGAACAGCAAAATGTGCCTGTAACGACCATCCGCCCAGAGTCATTTGCTTTTGATATAAAAATAATACTCGTAGGCGCAAATTACTATCACGATTTGCTGCGCAGCTTTGACGAAGACTTTGCCGACCTTTTTAAAGTTGTTGCATTTTTTGACTACGAAATGAATTATACTGACGAAAATATTGCCCAAATATGCCGTTTTGTAAAACGCTTTGCAAGCGAAGAATGTACGCTGGACTTTGCGGCAGATGCGGTGGCCGTTGTCATTGAACATTCCGCACGTCTTGCAGGCAGCCAAAAAAAGCTAACCAGCCGTTTTGACCGCATTGCAGAGCTTTTGTGCGAAGCGGACATTTGGGCAAAGAGGGCGGGTGCCGCCGCTGTAAACGCACAGCATGTAAAAGAAGCTATAAAACAACGGGAATACCGCTACGGGCTTTATGAAGAAAAAATGAGCGAGCTAATTGAAAGCAATGTGATAATGATAGATACCAGCGGCGCAAAAATAGGGCAAATAAACGGACTAGCCGCACTTGACACGGGCGACGCTGTTTTTGCAAAACCAACAAGGATAACCGCAACCACCTATGTAGGCAAGGCAGGCATTGTAAATATTGAAAACGAAGTGGAAATGAGCGGAGAAATTCACAACAAAGGCGTGCAAATTGTAATTGGCTATCTTGGGCAAAAATATGCCCAAAAATTCCCGCTTTCTCTTTCATGCCGTATTGCTTTTGAGCAAAGCTACAGCGGGGTGGACGGGGACTCTGCCTCCTCTACCGAGCTTTACTGTATTTTATCATCCCTTGCAGGTCTGCCGATACAACAAGGCATAGCCGTATCGGGTTCTATAAACCAGCGGGGCGAAATTCAGGCTGTTGGTGTAATAACTCCTAAAATAGAGGGCTTTTTTGACCTTTGCAAAAAGCGGGGTCTTACAGGAAGTCAAGGGGTTATAATACCTGTGCAAAATATAACTGACTTAACTTTAAATGACGACGTGATAGAAGCCGTTAAAAATAACGAATTCCACATCTATCCCATTACCCACATCGACGAGGGTTTAGAAATTTTGATGAAAAAGCCAGCGAGCGAGATACACAAATCTGTCCTAGACCGCCTTCAAGAGTTTTATGAAGCATCAGCGCAAGAGTAAGCGCAGATTTACTCCAATCCAATACTTCCGACCAAGAGGACGGCAGGTGTATTTGCCTGAACTTTGGCAAATACACCGAGAGGACGAGGGAGAGAAGGATTGTGATTGGAGTTAATTTGCGCTTACAAGAGTAGAAAAAGACCAGCCATCATTGCGGGGCTTTCCCGCAATGATGGCTTTGGACTACCCCTTCTTATACCAAAATTTTTCACCTGTATTATGTGTAAAATAGACTTGTGCGTTTGACTAATGTATGCTATAATATGTGAGAATACACTCTTTGTAACAGCAGGAGGCAATAAATGAAGACAATTTTTGTAGTTGATGATAGCGATACAAATTTAATGTGGGCAAAAAATGCCCTAGAAGGCACATATAAGACATATGCATTACCATCTGCTCAAAGAATGTTCGGGCTTTTATCAAAAATCACACCCGACCTTATTTTGCTTGATGTAGATATGCCTGAAATGGACGGCTATGACGCACTTGCGTCTTTAAAAGCAGACGGCAAATTAATGGGCATACCCGTAATTTTTTTAACAGCAAGAAGCGATGCCGCTTCCGAAATACGAGGCTTTGAAATGGGTGCTTTGGACTTTATAAACAAACCTTTTTCACCGCCGGTATTAATTAGACGCATAGAAATGCATATAGAGCAGGACAGGCTTTTAAAAGAAGCAACAAGCAAACTACGTAAACTACATAATGCTACCATAAGTGTTATAGCAGATATGGTGGAGCATAGGGACGAAGTAACAGGCGGACATATAGAGCGCACCCAAAATTACCTTGAGATATTGATTGAAGAGCTTATTCGTGCAGGCGCATATGAAGATGAATTAAAATCATGGGATTTGTCGCTTGTGTTGCCTTCGGCTCAATTACACGATGTTGGCAAAATTGCAATATCGGATGTTATTTTAAACAAACCGGGTAAACTAACTGATGAGGAATTTGATAAAATAAAAACTCATTGTATCGAAGGCGAAAAAATTATAGACCAAATTATTTTAAAGTCAGGCGACGAAGGCTTTTTGTACCACGCCAAACGCTTTGCAGGAAGCCACCATGAAAAATGGAACGGAACAGGATACCCAAGGGGATTAAGCGGAACCGACATTCCTTTGGAAGGGCGGCTTATGGCAATAGTTGATGTATACGATGCCCTGTGTTCTTGGCGGCCGTACAAAGAACCCTTTACCCACCGTCAAGCAATAGATATTATCGCAAAAGACAGCGGAACACATTTCGAGCCTGCATTAATAGATGCATTATTAACCATCGAACACAAATTTGAAGAAACTCAAATTAACTTGAAAAACAACACCTCGGAGGCATTACAATGACAAAAACACTAATTTTATCGACAATGGAAATGGACAACCCATCTGCCGCTGTGGAAGAAATATTATCACAAATTGATTTAGAAAAAGACCTGCTTACAAATTCAATAGGCATAATTTCTTGTCATCACGAATTTGCAACTTTGGGTGCTATAAAAGATATTTGCAATGCACTGCCTTTTGACGTGGTAGGTATTGTGGCATCGCCGCTTACCGACGGAACTACGGCAGATGTTTTTTTGCTTTCGATTTTGGTCATAACCAGCGATGATGTCGAATTTATTATTGCCGAAACACCCTCCTTGCTTTCAGACATAGAAGAAGGCATTATACAAAGCTATAAAAAAGCTAATTCACATAAAAATGAAAAACCCACAATGGTTTTTGCCTACGCACCATTTATGATACAAAATTCAGGGGATACCTACGTAAAAGCTCTAACGGATGCCACAAATAACGCACCTATTTTTGGCTCTTTGGCAATGGACTTTAGCGAGGACTTTGCGAACTGCTACACAATTTTTAACGATAAACATTACGCTGACAAAATGATTGTAATTTCAGCATACGGCAACTTGCATCCAAAGTTTCATGTGGCAAATATCTCTCCTGAAAAAATTTCAGACCAAAAGGCACTTGTTACCAAAAGCAACGGTCATGCAGTAATTGAAGTGAACAACCGCCCAGTAAGAGATTATTTTGAGTCCCTTGGGCTTTTAAAAGCAAGCGAAACCTTTTCTGCCATGAGCAATATCCCTTTTTTGGTAGACTACAAAGACGGCACACCAATGGTTTCTAAAATCTTTGTTAATTTAACATCCGAAGGACACGCGCTTTTTGCAGGAGCAATACCTGAAAACAGCGATATATTTGTAGCAAGAACGGACAAAGCAGATGTTTTGGCAACAACAGGTCAGCTTATTGACCAAATACTAGAAGATGCTCCTAATGCACTGGCAATTTTAGCCTATCCTTGCGTAGTGCGTACTTTGGCACTGGGTTCGGACTATCTTGGTGAGCTGGAAATGGTATCACAAAAAGTCACAGACAAGATTCCGCTTCTAATGTCATATTCTGGAGGCGAGTTTTGCCCCACCCAAATTACCGATGAAGTAGCTATTAACCGCTTTCACAACAACGCATTTGTAGTTTGCGTGCTCTAAGAGCCTGCCTAGTATCTCGCTTTCGATAGATTTCCGAGCATTTTTTCGTCAGGGCGTTTTTACGCCGACGACGTATATGCTTAATATCTATAGCGAACGCACCTCGAAACAGTGAATGCAAGCCACGGAATATCGATGCTTCACCGATTTTCGGGGCGAAGTCATTCACTGATTGAGAGGACGTTCGCTTCTACTAGGAGGCGTGAAAACGGCATGGCGGGAAATAAGCCGAAAAGGTATCGGAATGGAGATGCTAGACAGGCTCTAAGGAGGATAAAATGTCATGACAAAAACTTTTGTGCTATCAACAACAGAAATTGACGACCCAATTATTGCTGTTGAAGAAATTATGAGTCAAATTAATCTTGAAACAGACCTTTTAGAAAATTCCATAGGTATAATTTCTTGCCATTATGAATTTATAATATCTGGTGTTGCAAAAGATGTTTGCGAAGCCTTGCCTTTTAATGTGGCGGGCATCGTAGCTTCACCTCTTTCGGACTCAAAAACAGCAGACTCACTTTTGCTGTCCATTATGGTGATAACCAGCGATGATTCTCATTTTGTAAAGGTCGTAACTCCATCAATATCCGAAAATGCAGGAGAAGTTATTGCCGCAGCATATAAAAATGCCGCAGCAAATGCCGATGTAAAACCTGAGATGATATTTGCTTTTGCGCCATTTATGCCGCAAAATTCAGGGGATGACTATGTAAATGTTTTGACAAAAGCCTCTGGCGGCGCACCTGTTTTTGGCTCGCTTGCTGTGGATGATACGGCAGATTTTTCAAATTGCTTTGCTATTAGCAATGGCGAACATTACAGTGATAAGCTGATTATGGTTTTGGCGTACGGCAACTTTAAACCAAAATTCTATATAGCAAATATCTCTGAAAACAGAATTGAAGAAAAAAGCGCGCTTATAACAAAAAGCAGCGGGCATGTTGTTATGGAAATAAACGGACACCCAGTTATGAATTATTTTGAGTCATTGGGCATTGCTCACGCTGCCGAAACACAATACGCCATGAGTATGTTACCCTTTTTGATAGACTACAAAGACGGCTCTCCAATGGTTTCAAAAATATTTATTAAACTTACCCCCAACAACCACGCCCTTTTTGGCGGCGAAATACCCGAAGGCAACTCAATGCATATTGCAAGAACCGACAACGAAGATGTTTTGGCGACTACAAGCGAAGTAGTGTATCAAATTTTGCGGGAAACTCCAAACGCTTCAGGCGCGTTAATTTATTCTTGCGTGGCACGTGCCATGGCTATGGGGGTAGACCAATACGGCGAAATGGAGTGCGTTATCAAAAAATTCCAAGGCAAAATACCTTTTTTGATGGCTACTTCCGGAGGCGAAATTTGCCCAACTCAAATATCAAATAACCAAGCAATAAACAGATTTCATAACAATGCTTTTGTTGTATGTGTATTTTAATAGCAAGCGACTTATAGCGTTAAACGTTAAACCGCTTAATTATGATGAGGTGAGCAAGTCTTGAACCCCAATTTTTTGGAAACAGAAAATGCTGAATTGCGTAGTGAGATAGCAAGACTCAATGTCGAAGTTAGAAAAATGTCCAGAGAAATTCGTGTACAACAAAATTTCATGGATAGGACGAAAAAATCAGCAGATGCAAAAGATGCCCTGTCTTCTGCCCTTTCCCTTGCCAATGTAAGGCAAAAGGCATATACAGACATGCTTTTAGAAAACACCCCAAGCATAATCATGCTTTTTGATGCTGAGGGGCGGCTTGTTTTGTCCACAAAACAATTTTTAAAAGAAACAGGCATACCCAACTTTGACTTTATCAAAAATAATACATATCAAGAGGTGCTGGAACAATACCTCTCTAAAAAAACCATGGAGAAGTTTTTGGAAAATTTTTCTAATGTTTCGCACCAAAGCGGAGTTACTTTTTTTGATGCATGGATAGATTTTAAACAAAGCGGCGATTTTGAATTTTATGCCATAGAAATGAAACGTATATTCGACGAAAAAGCAGCAAACGCAGATGCAAACGGCATCAACACAGGCACGCTTGTCGTTATGGATAATCTAACAGAATTTATGCTTGAAAAAATGCGTGCCGATGCCGCAAACCGTGCAAAATCTGATTTTTTGGCGATTATGTCCCATGAAATCCGCACACCGCTAAACGCTATTTTAGGTCTTTCTCAAATAGAGATTCAAAGCGGAGACCTAATGGCTAGAACTACAAACTCACTTCACAAAATAAACTCATCAGGCAACCACCTTTTGGGCATCGTAAATGATATATTAGACCTCAGTAAAATCGAAACGGGCAAATTAGAGCTAACCCCAATAAAATACGACCCGCCAAGCCTTATAAACGACGCTGTGCAGCTTAATTTGGTTCGTATTGGCTCAAGCCAGATAAAGTTTAATCTTGAAGTGGATGAGAGCATCCCGTCGCTTCTTTTTGGCGACGAGCTGCGTTTAAAACAAATTCTTAACAACATTTTATCTAATGCCATTAAATATACAGAAAAAGGAAGCGTTACGCTAAAAGTTAGCCACAAAATCTTGGCGGATAATCAAACCAATTTAATTTTTAAAATTACCGACACAGGTCAAGGTATAAAGCCAGAAGATTTAGAGCGTTTGTTTGACCAGTATGCCCGCTTTAATACTGATGTTAATCGTGGCACAGAAGGGGCTGGGCTAGGGTTAAGCATTACCAAAAAATTAGTAGACATGATGAGCGGCACAATAGATGTAGAGAGCGAATGGGGCAAGGGCACCACCTTTATTGTAACAGTTAAGCAAGATATTGTAAGCAACCACCCCATTGGCAAAGAAGTCGTAAAAACTCTTCTTAATTTTGATTACTTTAACTCATCACAAATAAGCAGGGCCAAATTTAAATACGAACCAATGCCTTATGGCAGTGTTTTGGTTGTTGACGACGTTGATGTAAACTTATTTGTAGCAAAAGGCTTACTTGCACCGTATGAATTGCAGGTAGAAACAGCAATAAGCGGTTTTGAAGCTATAGAAAGAGTTAAAAGCGGAAAAGTTTACGACATTATTTTCATGGATTTTATGATGCCTGAAATGGATGGGGTAGAAGCAACACAGAAACTGCGTAAAATGGGCTACGAAGGCATAATCGTCGCCTTGACAGCAAATGTACTCACAGGCAGCCACGAAATGTATACCGAAAGTGGATTTGACGGCACTGTTGCAAAGCCCATAGATACAAATATTTTAAACAATGTTTTGAGAGAATTTGTGAGGGATAAATATCCAGAGGAAGCAAAGAAATACGAAGATATTTCGGGTTCAAATGTATTTTCACAAACAGGCGACACGGATGTAAATCCGCTTTTGTTAAGGATTTTTTGCGGAGACGCAAAAAAAGCAATCACAAATATACATCAATCCCTTGAAAATAGCGATATAAAGCTGTATACCACCGCAGTTCATGCAATGAAGTCTGCCCTTGCAAACATCGGAAAAAGAGAAGCCTCGGTTTTTGCTGGTGAGCTGGAAGATGCGGGAAGGCGGGAAGATTTAGAGATTATAGCAAAAAGAAGTGCTGAATTTGTAAGTATTCTAGAAGAAATCATTGCTGAAATAGAGCTAAACGACAGCACACAAGACATAAGTACAAACGACAGCACAGCAGACAGTCAGTATATTGCTGAAAATTTGGAGAGGGTATTGGGGTATTGCAAAAGCTACGATGATGGTCAAGCATTTAATTTGATTGACGAAATAATAAAGGCTGGGGTGGATGCTGCGACAAAAGTTGCATTAGAAGAAATTCACCAAACCTTATATCTGCACAGTGATTTTGATAAAGCGGCTGACTTGTGTCAGGTTTTGCTAGAAAAAATCTAGGCTTTTTAGCTGTGAGTCCACATTGTGGTGCAAAAACAGTATTGCAATTTGTTGCAAAACTTGAAGTATGTCAGGCGATGCTTTGAAATTAAAGATTTTTTCGATTGGCGCATCCAATATGTATTTTACTGCGGCTAAAATTTTTGGACTGCAAGCAATGGTTTGAACTCTTTTAGCACAAGCAGTACACAAAAAACCTTCCGACCCAAATCGCATTTTTTCAAAAATATCTGTAAGAGGGCTTTGGCACAATGCACAATTTTGTGTTGTTGGCGCAAAGCCCTCTTTTTGTAGCATTTTAAAAGCAAAAGCTCCAAATATAAGGCTTGGCTCATAAGATTTATCAAGACGGGAAAAGGCAAGCAATAAAAGATTTAGGGCATCCTCTGAATCCATATTACTCAGCAACATTTTGTCAGTCAATTCAAGAATAAAAGCAGCGACGCAAAATGCATCATAATTTTGTACAATATTGCCAAATTGTGCAATGGGTGATACCTGTGCAAGGCTTAAAAATTGCCCGCCATCATAAAAAACAAATTCGCAGTACGATAATTTTGGCACAGAAAGTTTGCTCTTTGCTCCCTTTGCTCCACGAGCAAAAACCACGGCTTTGCCGCGGGTCTTTGTCAATAATATAAGCCTTTTGCTGTTTTCACCAGCATCATTCTCTTTTAAAACAATACCAAAATCTTTAATGGTAGTACCCATGAAGTCCTCTGTCGTAAGGCAAATGCCCCAATGTTACGTAATATTTATAGTCTAAAAAAGCATCAATATTCCCTGTTTCCATAAACATGCTCCATAAAATTTCTTGCATTTTGTGGCCCCCAATCAAATTATGTTTCGATTAGGTTTCGCAATTCGCTACAAGCCTATGCTGGAAAAATAAAGTAACTATCGAGCTTTGGCTTAAAATCAAGCCAAAGCTCTGTTGCGTGTAGACGGGCAAAAATCGGATTGGAGTAAATCTGTGCTTACTTAATCCTGTTTAAACCCGAAGTTTTTCATAAAAAAGTCCGAATCACGCCAGTTTTCTTTTATTTTCACCCATGTTTTAAGGTTAATTTTTTCGGCGTAAAGTCTTTGAATGTCCCGCCTTGCTCTTGTGCCTATTTCTTTAAGCATAGCACCTTGCTTACCAATAATAATGCCTTTGTGAGAATTTTTCTCACAATAAATTGTCGCTTCAATGTCGATTATCTCTTTATCTTCCCGTTTTTTAAGGGAATTTATTTCCACAGCTATACCATGGGGGATTTCCTCTTGAAGCATATAAAGGGCTTTTTCACGTATCATTTCTGACACAATAAAGGCATCGGGGGCATCTGTCATCATGCCGTCTGGAAAATATTTAGGCCCAAGCGGCAAATATTTTTCAATAGTTTGGCGCAAGTTAAGTAAATTTTCGCCTTTCATAGCGGAAACGGGCAAGGTTTCGTCAAAGGTACAAATTTTGTTATAGGCTTCGGTTATAGGCAAAATCGTGCCTTTGTCAATGGTGTCAATCTTATTTATCACTAGGAATTTTGTGCTTTTTGTGGTTGCTAACTGTTTTAAAATGTCGTTATCAGCAGGATGCACGCCGCCTTTTTCTGTTGGAGAGGTAATGAATAAGGTTATGTCGGCATCTTTAATAGAATTTTCTGCCATTTTTACCATATTTTCCGACAGCTTGTCCTTTGGACAATGCATTCCCGGTGTATCAATGAAAATAATTTGCATTTCATCAGTTGTAATAATACCCCTAACAATATTTCTTGTTGTTTGCGGCTTGTTTGTAATAATTGCGATTTTTTCGCCCATCATGGAATTAAGCAAGGTAGACTTGCCCACATTTGGACGGCCAACAATGGCAACAAAGCCCGATTTAAAAGTGTTTTCCATTTGTATTTCCTCCCTAATGCGGGTAAGCAAAGCTCGCCCCTATATAGCCTTTCAACTTAAGAACTACACTTAAGTTGAAAGGCACAAATTGCAAAGCAATTTGTAACAGCGTTCATGCAACTTTAAAAAATCTCAAGACTATGCCTTGGATTGTTTTAAAGTTGATTCACTATAACAAAATCAGAAAGCAGAATAATTGCGTAAAGAATGATGATTAAAATTGTTGCAAAGCGCATTTTTGTGAAAATTTGCCGCCCAACTTTTCCTGCAACATACTCTCTATATGTAAAAAAGCTAGAAACAGCCATGCCAATGGTGGCGGCAAGCATTAGCCAATATATCATTGCTGCACCTCTCGTGATAGCCCTATTTGTGTTAAAACTTCTTCTTGAATTGCGAACATTTTTTTTTCGTCTTCCAAAGTTTCGTGGTCATATCCTAATAAATGCAATGTGGAATGTACCACCAAAAAGGCAATTTCACGCCTTGCACTATGTCGATACTCCGCCGCCTGCTCACGGGCTTTTTCGATATTAATCACAATATCACCAATGGCAATAAAATCAGCTTTTGTAAAATTTTTTAATTCATCTGCATTGTATTGAGGGAAGGATAAAACATCTGTTGTGGAATTTTTGCCACGGTGTTTGTAATTGATTTCTTGCATCATGCCGTGGTCAACAAAAGTAATAGAAAGTTCACCAAAAAATGTAACTTGTTGGTGCGACAAAGTGGCTAAAAATGCAGCTTCTAATAATGTTTCCTCATCAATAAGGCAGCAGTCTGTTTCGTTTTCTATTAAAATTTCCCACTTCACGTTATCACCCCGTTACCCTCGTTTCGATGCTTCTTCAAGGTCCTTGTCAACAATTACAGGCTCTGGCACTGGCGGGCTTGGATATGGGATACGCTCGTGATGCATTCCCTTAAACACACGCATAAATGACAGTGCGATTGTGTCCAAATCTTTTATACTGAGTCCAGATTCGTTAAGCTGACCATCGTCCAGCTTGTCTTTAATCAATTTACGAACAAATTTTTCCATTTCATCCAAATTTTTGTCGCCTTTTGAGTATACCGCACGCACAGCGGCCTCGCAGGTATCCGCCAGCATAACCACCGCAGTTTCGGGGTTTTGAGGAATTTTGTGCGGATATCTAAATAAACTCTCGTCCACTTTTACATCGGGATTTGCAGTTGTTTCTTTGTGTAAAAATACTTTCATCAAAGACGTACCGTGGTGCTGGTCAATAAAATCCATAACAGGCTGGGGTATTTTATGCTGACGGGCAAGGGCAAGTCCGCCCGTAACATGCTCGTTTATAACCTCTACGCTTGTCATTGGGGGCAGTCTGTCGTGGGGGTTTGACTCTGTTTGGTTTTCCGCAAAATATTGGGGATATTTCATTTTGCCAATATCGTGATAATACGCCCCAACCCTTGCCAAAACGTGGTTTGCTCCTATGTCATAGCACGCCGCCTCTGCCAAATTTGCCACAACAAGCGAATGATGATATGTGCCGGGAGTTTCTATCAAAAGTCTGCGAAGCAGTGCATTGTTGGGGTCTGTTAGCTCTAGCAATGTGTTTTGTGTAACTACCTTAAAAAGCGATTCCCATAAGGGCAAAGAGCCGTAGGTGATTGTTATTGTCATTACCCCGCCAACCATTGCTAAAACAGCCGACATTAGCATTTGGTTTGAAAGTCCCGCACCAAATATCAAATAATTTGCAAAAACCGTAAGGGCATTGACCAAAACAAAAGCCGCCGCCGCCGACCACATGTTTGCCCGCACAATAATACGCTTTGCTATCATTGCTGCCAAAATACCGTTTATGACGGCATATGTGATAAACATTGTGTTCATGGGATCCATAATAACAGCTATAATAGACACAGCAACAGAAAGCACCGCCGAAAGCCGCATGTCTATTAAAATGGAGCAAAGCATTGCAAAAAGCATGATGGGGGTAAAGTAAAAAGGCAAAGGCACCATAATGCGCATAAGCACGAGAACCATCATATATAGGGTAAATAGTAATGTAAACTGCTTTTTGTCAAATGCCATTTCTTTCATAAATAGGTGAATGTAGAAGATGGCGATAGCAAAAATAATAGTAACCGCCAAAAAACTGCCCGCAACTCCTGAAAAAACAAGGGCAAAATTCCCGCCTATAAACCCTAGCTCTACCAAGGACATATAGGCCTCTTCGTCAATAACATCACCCGCACGTACAATGCTTTGACCAATTTGAATCATTATTGGAGTCACAGCATCTCGTGCTTCTTGCCGCCCACGTTCGGTTTCCGCTTCATTTGGTACCATGTTTACAACAACAAAACTACGAGCTACAATGCCTCCAATGGCGGAATACACTTCGTCAAATTGTTGAAGCAAATGCTCTTCCAGCTCAAAAAAGAATCCTGTAAAGCCTGCTTGGGCTGGTATTTGCGCATCCAGCATATTTTGTATTTCTTGGGTAAGTGCAGACCTAAAATGTGCGAAAGTCGCTGAACTGTCCGTTATAATGCGGTTAAGCTGATGAGGAGTCAAGTCTACATTGATTTCATGCAGTATATCCCCCTCGGAAAATGGCGCGGCTTCGTCTTGTGCAAACGGGGACAATATGGGCAAATTTTGCGCCCTCAACGCACCAATTTGCGTAAAGAAAATCTCCACATTGCTCAAAATTTCGTTTGTAATGTCGTGGTCCATTTGGAACACTGTTGACACAGCAGCCGCAGCCGCATCACGCTCAATATTTGTCAAATAGATATTTTCCGCCTGCCGCCCGGCATTGAAGTCCAGAGGCGAAACCATACCTACTGTAAGGTCGTGAGTTTGCGGTATAATATACTCAAAGCCCACCACAAGAAGGCTGGCGACATAAGCGATAATCGTCAGCACGGTTATATGCAATGGAATTTTGCGTGTTTTGTCTTTTTGTTTTTTGCTCATAAGCTCTGTATCTCCTTGCAATACCCCTACAATGGTCGGGAGGGGTGTTTGCCCTTGCGTAAAATTGCACGTTTTTTCTTATGCTCCGTTTTTGCTTCGGCTTTGTCGTATGCGGCTATAATGCGTTGCACAAGCGGGTGACGCACCACGTCTTTATTTGTGAGCATGGATATACCTATGCCTTCCACGCCCTTTAAAATGGGCAACGCATCTTTTAAGCCGCTGTTTTGCGTGGTGGGAAGGTCAATTTGGGTTATGTCACCCGTGACAATAGCTTTTGAGCCAAAACCAATACGGGTTAGAAACATTTTCATTTGGGCGGGGGTTGTGTTTTGCGCCTCATCAAGCACTATGAAAGAGTTTTCGAGGGTTCTGCCTCGCATGTATGCCAGCGGTGCCACCTCTATCAGCCCTTTTTCCATATTGCGTGCCATAGCCTCTGGGCCCATAATTTCAAACAAAGCGTCGTATAACGGACGCAAATACGGGTCGACTTTTTGCTGCAAATCCCCCGGCAAAAAGCCCAGCTTCTCGCCTGCTTCAATAGCGGGACGAGTTAAAATAATACGGTTTACATCGCCTTTTTTAAAAGCAGCGATGGCAGAAGCCATTGCGAGGTATGTTTTACCTGTTCCAGCAGGGCCTACGCCAAATATAACCGTGTTTTTTTCGATTAATTCCACGTATTTTTCTTGCCCTAATGTTTTAGGCTTAATAGCCTTGCCGCCGCATGTAATGCAGACGGTATTTGAATTTGTATTTTTTGCAACCTGCGTAATTGTGCCGTCATCTACAGAGTCAAGAAGATATTTTACTGACATGGGGTCAATTTCTTTTCCTTCTGTCGCCATTTGTGCCATTTTTTGAAGCACTTGCTGTGCCTTGTCCGCATTTTTTCCAGACACCAAAATTTGCCCCGTGCGGCTTACAATACTTACGTCAAGGGTATTTTCAATCATTTTAATATTTTCGTCTAATTGCCCAAAAATGACGGGCAAGGTTTTATCATTCGTCATAAGTCCCCATTTCTATTGGCTTTGCAAGGTCTATGCGTTCAATGACAATTAAGAACACCTCTGCCATCAAAGCCCTTTCGTTTTCTGTAAAAATTATTTGCTTATCGATAATGTCGGCGTTAATGCCTAATTCTTCATCAATGCGGCGGTTAGCAAGCTCTATTGCCAAATCCTTTGCTGCATCCGTGCTTCTAGTACGCAAATGCCGCACCAATTCGTAGTGGGTTGTGGTGGTGCGGACAAAGGGCAGGGGAAGGTTGGCACCAAGCCCTAATTGCCAGCGGTTTTCAGTCGTTACAGAGTACAAAAATTCGTCTTGGCTAACACCAAAAATACGCGGCAAATTAAAACTGCCGTTGCCTACATGTATAGTATAACCTCTTGACACCCTATTTGTAAAGGTTTTTTCAAAATATGTAAGAGGAATTTCAAAATGCATTGCATAATACACCCTGCCCCAAACCTCAGAAACCGCATGAGTGTGGGCATGGGACAAATTTCCTTCCTCCGCCGAGCCAAGGACAAGCTCCCCCGCAACAATTACTTCACCAGCGGCAACAACATCCCCGGGGCGTAAAAGTGGCTGGCCGGCAGTTGTAGCCATGTATACAATTACGGCATCTTTTGCCGCAACAATGTCTGCAGGCAACGATGTATCCAAAGTTTCTGCTACCAAAATACTTTCTGCAATGCTAATTGTAGCACGTGTGCCTGTAATATTAAGCGAAACATGGGCGATGTCCAAAAATTCTAAAATCAACGCACTTTCAATATCACGATAAGCAATATTACGGCGAAAACTACCAAAAGTCAGCCCATTTTGCTCTAAAAATGTGATAATTTCGCCGTCATCCAGCCTATCTGTTCCAATAATATCAATACGCCACACAAAAGAGGTTAAAAGCAACATAGAGGCGGCGAAGGCAAGTCCGCCCAAAAAAAGAAACAACCTCTTTTTTAACCGAGCAAGTATATAGGGCAACCCAAAAACAGCAGCTGCCTCAACCTTTGTGCCTGTTTTTTGTGAAATTTCTTTTGAATGGGCAAAGTCTTTTTTTGTAATATATGCAACAAATTTCGCACCATTTCGTTGCATATTCCAAAAAACCACGCCCTTTGCGGTGGCTTGGCTAATAAAACGCTCTACGGAAAACCCCGCAATCTCTATTCTAACATATCCTGTAAAAAAATACCATATTTTTATGAACAACGAATCACCCCCATCATGCCTCCCATATAATTTTTTCAACCCTGCCTTTTATAGACACACTTTCTGTGGTAATCTCTTTTAAAATCATATTGCTGCCAAAAATCTTTATTTTGCCGACGGCTGTCGCCAACCTAATATGCCCTGCACCGTATTCAAGCAAGCCCTTGTGGTTAGAAACAAAAACTTCCTCATTTCCCATCATGGTGGTAACGGGCAACCCAAGAGCAACATCCTTGGGTAGCTCTAATGCTGTTACAAGCCGTCTTTTTAATCTTTGTGTAGCACGAACACCCATAGCACATTCCTCCATCACACAATTTTATGCAGTAGCGCAAAAATTTATTGCAATTAAGGTCAAGATGGTGTAAAATAGCTTTGGTGATATTGAGTCGCCAACTAAATATTGGGGGCTCAATTTTATGAAGCTGGCTGTTATACATGGACCAAACCTTAATTTTACAGGCATTAGACAAACCGACATCTATGGAAGCACATCTTTTGAAGAAATATGTCAGTATATAGAAAGCTCGGTTGGCAAAGCAGCAAATATTGTGCAGTTTCAAAGCAATAGCGAAGGTGATATTATAGACTTTATCCAAAAATGTCATCACGATGGCTTTGATGGCATTGTGATAAATGCCGGGGCTTATACCCACTATAGCTATGCCATTGCGGATGCCGTGGCTGGGTGTAAAATGCCTGTTGTTGAGGCGCATATGTCAAATATATATGCCCGTGAAAATTTCCGCCATAAATCCGTTATTGCACCCTATTGCATCGGGCAAATTTCGGGCTTTGGTGCGGAAAGTTACATTATGTCTATTAATTTTTTAATACAAAGTAGGAGGAAATAGAAGATGATTTCAGCAGGTGAATTTAGAAATGGCGTTACTATTGAATTTGAAGGCGATATTTATTCTATCGTAGAATTTCAGCATGTTAAGCCTGGCAAAGGTGCGGCATTTGTACGCACAAAACTTAAAAATATTGTAACGGGGGCTGTTACCGAAAAGACTTTCCGCCCACAAGAAAAAATGCCCCGTGCCCATATAGAAAGGCAAGACATGCAGTATCTTTACAATGACGGCAATATTTACTATTTTATGAATTCAGAAACTTTTGAGCAAATTGGTGTTGATGCCAAAGACGTGGGCGACTCGCTAAAATTTGTGCGTGAAAATGACCATGTTAAGGTGCTTTCCCATAACGGCAGTATTTTTGGCATAGAGCCGGAAATTATTGTACAGCTCGCCGTGTCGGAAACAGAACCTGGCTTTGCAGGCAATTCATCCGGCAATACATTGAAGCCGGCAACGCTTGAAACTGGCGTGCAAATAAATGTGCCGCTTTTCATTAACATTGGAGATGTGTTAGAAATTGATACCCGTACAGGCGAATACAGAGGTCGTGCATAAACAAATATAAAAAAAGACGGAAAATTTTCACCCGTCTTTTTTTATTTATTGGGTTATACCCAAATACGCCTCGTAGTAAGCGTTTTTTCTTCCCGTTTTTATACAATACCTTATTTTACTAATCACATCTTTGTTTTTTAATGCTTCCGCCACAATGGGGCAATATCTTGTCCCTGCTTGACCTTGTATTTCATCAATAACTTGCTCTAATTCCAATACATTTGCGTGACTACGTCCTATTGCATCTGTTGCTGCGTCAATGGAATCCGCAATAGAAACCATGTCGATTATAAACTTATTAGGACTTTTTGTGTTATCAAAATCGGCGGGGTAACCGCCCTTGCCGTCGTACCATTTGTGATGACCCTGTATAATGTCTAAAATACAATGAAAAAGTGCGTCATTTTCTGTTGGTGCTGGAAGTTTTTGGATGCTGGTGTGCTCTTTTATAATATCAAGCTCATATTCAAATAAAGAACGAGAGCACAGCGACACCATTTCATAAAAATATATTTTACCTATGTCATGACACAATGCGGCACGGGATGCCATTTGTAAAATTTCGTCTTTATTTTCCAAAACATCTTTAACGGTTTTCGTGCCTAATATTCCAACAAAAAGCTCGGGCTTTAAGCGAATAAAATGACATGATAAAACTTCAACAATACTTTTAACTTGCAGTGAATGTGCGTATGTGGTGAGGTTTCCGTAAGCTGTGAAGCGCAACAAAAGGTCGATGTATTCTTGGGTTGACACGTGGCTTTGCATTGGTAATTTTGAGCCTATTGCATACATGTATTGTGCTAAATAATTGTTAAGACTAGCTTTATTGGCTCCGCTCGGAGCATTCTTGATATACGATGTTATATATTGCGAAAGCTCTTCAATTTCTCTTTGGATGTCCTTTTGGTTTTTATGCTTATTATCTAACAAAAAGCCTATTATTGTCAAGGGGATGTATATCGACGCATATTGTCCGTTATCAGAATAATCGTTAATATCAGCTTTTTGCATCAAGTCGCGCAGTGCATTGGTAGATTCTTCTAAACTTTTTTGTCCTATATAGTATTTTGTTGCAATGGATGTGTATTCTGTGCGCATTTCAGGCCAATATTTATTTATGTCAATGGGCGCATTTTCTTGAACTAAAAGCTCAAAGCTCTCGTAAACTCGGGATGCAAGAACGTGGTCAATTTGGTCTGGGTGTTGCTTGCGCAAAACATCAAGCCATCCAGTTACATTCTGATGGGCATTATTAATAAACATATCCCAAGGAAAATCAGGGTCGACGGCTCTTATATCCTCTCTCATCCAAAATATTAGTGCATCATCTACATGCTTTAAAAAGCAAGACAAAACTTCTGAAAGGTCTTCCGGCGGCATTCCTCCGTGGCGCATCCTGCTTGAAACTACGTATATATTACCTAAACAACGATTAATAAACATACGCACTTCTTTGTTTTCTATGGTTTTATAGTTATCGATATTTGCGGCGGCTTCTAAAAAAATTCCGAGCGATTTTTTAACAAAGACTAATTGTTTTTTGCGCATCCTTACATAGCTGATATTTAATGAAAATAGGATAAGACCAGCGTAATATTGGCTACGCACGGTGCGAAGCAGGTCGTTTTTTAATTTTGAGTACTCAATTAAAGTTTTATGTATTTCAAGAGAAAGTCCTATATCTAATTGACTGTTAACCGTGAAAAGTTTTACAGCTAATGCGTAAAGGTCATCAGCTTGGTCTGTGGTCATATTTTCGGGGTTCTTTAAAAGGGGCATTAAGTTTGTGTTGATTATTTCCGTGCTTTCTTTCATTGTTTCGGAATTATTAGCAGCGCGCATCATTAAATAATGCATAAGCTCTTCTTTGCTTAAACCAGCGGGCGGTATTTCATTTTCTTGATGCTTAAATTCCTCCATGTTAGCTATTAGTATATCCTTAAAACCTAATGGCATATAGAGACCCGCCTCCTTCAAAATAAAAACACCCTATGCAAAGTTTATCCGTGCAGGGTGTTTTTTGAAATTACGTGCGCATGAGGATTTGAACCCCAGACCTTCTGATCCGTAGTCAGACGCTCTGTCCAGCTGAGCTATGCGCACATCACGGATACAACTTAACTATGATACCACATCACATAAAAAAAAGCAAGCATTTTTTTCAAAAAATACTCACTTTTTTGTGAAAGCAAAAACCCCGCCAAAGCGGAGTTTTAAGAAATTATTTAACAGTAACAGTTGCGCCAACTTCTGCAAGTTTTGCTTTGATGGCTTCTGCGTCTTCTTTGCTAACAGCTTCTTTAAGCATAGCAGGAGCGGAATCTACAAGGTCTTTTGCTTCTTTTAGACCAAGAGCCGTAAGCTCGCGCACTACTTTAATAACTTTGATTTTTTCAGAGCCAGCAGAAGTAAGCTCTACGTCAAACTCTGTTTTTTCCTCTGCAGCTTCGCCGCCGCCTGCTGGGCCTGCTGCCATCATAACGCCAGCAGCTGCAGACACGCCAAACTTCTCTTCACACGCTTTTACAAGCTCGTTTAATTCTAATACAGAAAGCTGTTCAACAGCTTCAATAATTTGCTCTATGGATAATTTCGCCATTTTTATTCTTCCTCCTTGTTTTCTGTTTCGGTTTCATTATTTTCTGGTGCAGCTTCTTCTGCAACTGCTTCTACAACAGCGACCTCCTCTGCAACTTCGGCAGGGGCTTCTGCAACAGGTGCAGCAGCTTCGTTCGGGTCTTTTTCTGCAATAGCATTGATAACACGTGCAAAACTGGCAATCGGGGATTTAAAGCTACCTAGCAACCTGCCCAAGAGCTCTTCACGGCTTGGGATGTTAGCAATAGCAGCAACACCTTTTGCATCATACAACGTATTTTCGATGATACCAGCTTTAAATTCAAGTACAGGCATGGCTTTAAGCTGACCGGAAATAACACGGGCAGCAGCCGTAGCGTCGTCGTAAGAAATTGCAAGAGTTGTTGGACCTTCCAAATGCGGGACTATTTCCGCAAAATCTGTGCCTTCTACTGCAAAGCGTATCATTGTGTTTTTGTAAACTTTGTAGTCAATGTTTTCTTCACGCAATTTGCGGCGCAAAATGGTGTCTTGTTCAACAGTAAGACCACGGGCATTTACCAATACAATAGAACTCGCCTTGTCCAATTTTTCTTTAATTTCTTGAACAACTTGAACTTTTTTGTCTGTTTTTGGCATTGTTTCACCTCGCTTTGTTTTTTGGTGTGGCAAAATATAAAAAACCTTCTGCCATCTAGCACAATAGACGCAAAAGGAAAGAAAGTAGTCATATCAATTCCATTTACACCTCGGCGAGATTTACTTTTGGGAGATGCTCCCGCAAACTCGCTGTCTATGGCACTCAAACCACTTTATCACACAAAAAAACATTTGTCAAGCATTTTTTAAAAATTAAACCCTGCATTGTTTCTGAAACTTAACCTTTTTGTACTTGTATTTTGGGGGATTTTGCGGTAGAATATTTTAAAGAACGTATTTAATGGAGGATTTAAAAATGAAGTCAAACAAAAGCATTTTAAAACGACTAACGGCAATAGTCGTAATGTTCATCATGGTGTTTTCAACATTTGTACATGCTGGACTTGCTGTTTATGCAGATGAAGCATATGCAGGTGATGTATATGAAAATAAAGAAGCATATGACAAAGGAACATATGAAGACGAAACGAAAGCGCAAGCAACACCTAATGTTGCCCTTAATGACAACGGCATCACTGCGTTAGCTTTGCCTATTGATACGGGAGATTTGGGCGGCGGTGTTTCTTGGACATTATACAATAACGGACATCTTGCCATACGCGGTGCAGGCGGAAATTTGAATTTGGTGCTTCCCGGTTGGCCTTGGCAGATGGATGTTTCTCCTTTTCACAATATTCGCTATCAAATCTTAACAATAGAGATTGAAGACGATATAATTGGCGGCACTATGTTCGGTGCGCCAAGTTTTACCAATTCTAGTTTGACAAGCATGTTTAATGGTTTAACCAATTTAACAGAAATAATCGGTTTGGAGAAGATTGATACAACGAATGTATGGGGCATGAATCGGATGTTTATGAATACCCATTCCCTGCAATCCCTAGACTTATCAAGCTGGAATATGAGTAATGTTGGTGGAGTAATGCATATGTTCGATGGTGCCCACTCACTTCAACATCTAGACTTTCCCTCGAGTTGGAATGCAAGCAGTACAACTAATTTAAGAGCCATGTTTAACGATACGCATTCTTTGCAAAACGTAGACTTCGTAACGAACTGGGATGTAAGCAATGTTTGGGAATTGAGCGGCTTATTTCGGAATGCTCGTTCCGTGCAATCCCTAAATGTAGCAAACTGGGATACAAGCACTGCAGGAAGTATACAACTGACGTTTTCGGGTATGGATAGCCTAACATCCCTAGACTTGTCAGGGTGGGATACGAGTAATGCAACGGGAGTGGTCCTAACTGGAACGGCAGCAGGTATGGGCGGCATGTTAAATAATCTGCCCTCCTTAAAACAGATAACCCTAGGCGAAAACTTCGTCTTCACAACAAGGGGGCCGTCAAACCTACCAAATGCAAACCTACCCAATCCCCCCAACAACGCAACCTACACAGGTTACTGGATAAACCTAGCAGGAGGCACACCAAGCAACCCGCTGGGAACAACACCCCTTACAGCATTAGAGCTTATGCAAACATATAATGGAGCAACAATGGCAGACGTTTGGGCGTGGCAACCAAGAACAATGCATTACGAAATAACATTTATGACAAACGACGGCACAGGCGCAATCCATGAAACAAAAACAGTCCCTGAGGGTACAAGTTTGTTGACCGTACCAGCACCTTTGACCGACCCGGTAAGAGCTGGCTACACCTTCACGAGTTGGGATTCACAAATGGATGGAAATGGCTTTAGTTTTAGCTGGTCTACGCTTGTAACATCAAACATCAACGTATATGCCCAATGGCAACCAGTGTGGCAGCCACCAACAGACCCATACTTCACGGTAAATGTTCGCCATATGATTGGCGGCGATTACACAAATGCAACCCTGCACCAAACCATATCGCATAGAGTTGACTCCGCTCTTGTAGGGCTTCTTCATCAAAATAACATCGGGACGAACGGTCCTAATTTTGAGGGCATCTTCTTTGACAGGGGAAGCCTAGCGGGGCACACACTTGATTTAGCTGGTTCGTTTGCGCAAAGAAGTGATGGCGAAAACCTTGCATACTATCTTGACATTGATTGGAATGTGTCGGGCGTTGTGATGAGTACACAACATATTAATGAAACATTGGCTAACTGGACACTTTCAGCTCCGATGTTTCCTAATGCCTTTGACTATGTTGTAACTCTTGACATTTTTGTAAACTTTGAGCCAATACCAACATTTGAGATAACCATCCAAAACGGCGGAACAAACCACTCACCCACCACCCCAAACAACACCTTCACAGCAGGCGACATTATTACACTTGCAGCAGGCACAAGAGAAGGATACACATTTGTCAACTGGGGAA
>Ga0136643_10001526_pt1 | contig 28488 bp, 15 predicted proteins | sample TergutLab28metaG_FD_96883 | JGI IMG/M metagenome (GOLD analysis project Ga0136643, IMG submission 96883) | Labiotermes labralis P1 segment gut microbial communities from Petit-Saut dam, French Guiana - Lab288 P1 (version 3) (version 3) | ecosystem: Host-associated > Arthropoda: Insects >... | reverse complement strand
TCAGCTGATTTTTCCATTGGGTTCGTTTTTTTTGGTTCCAACTTCCAGTTTCCCTGTAAGACCCACTGTAAATTTTCCTACCCCGCCTCCCCCCCCCCCCCTCCAAATCCCCAGCCTTGGCAAAGTTCATTATAAGTGGCGTTCTTATTCGTATTATAAGAGCCTTTTACCTTGTCCGTTATGAAGAATTGCTGTATACATGCCTTGTTAACCGTAATCTGTAATTTCATCAGTCATTATCGTCTTATCGTATAAACACGATGTCTTTTTCATTGTCAGGAACTGGCGGTGGGTGTCTTTGTATTATGGTATTATAGATACAGGATTATTCATAAGTCCGTGAAACATGTTAGAAAACTGGCTGATGCCACAGTTCAATGAAGACAGCAGTGATTACATCTTTCAACAAGACGGCTCTCTGGCTCACTACAAAGACATGCAAGGGTATCTCAATCGAAACTTGCCACAAAGGTGGATAGGACGCATAGGAAAAGAAGATGACACGTTAATGAGGTGGCCACCCCGGTCACCGGATTTAACACCGTGCGACTTTTTCTTCTGGGGGTTTGTGAAGGACACTGTCTTTGTGCCTTCACTCCCCGCTAATCTCCAGATTTTCGCAACCGTATCACCGCTGCTGTGGCTCTGATCGACCGTGATATGCTGACATGCGTGTGGAACGAGATGGACTATCGCATAGATGTCTGCCGTATTGCCAAAGGTGGACACATTGAGCATCTGTGAAATATGTAAAAAAAAAAAAAAAAAACTTGTAGAGTCACTCTCTCTATCGGCGTAAGAACTACCATGATCCGTTGAGTAGTTTATTTGTTGCGAATTTTTAAAATGTTTCGCGGACTTATGAATAACCCTGTACTATAGATATTACAGCTCACGCTTCTCGGTTTGTGCAGGCGCTGTAGCAAATACCGAGCCTTCAGCTGGTACATGGTGTAATGCCGCTGTATGTCTATACGACATTCTTATGTGTTTTGCTTTCTAGGTAGCATATATAAGGTGTATAGTTACTGGTTGCTACTTTGGAGCCCACCCAGCCTTCTGTTTGATGGTTACGGGTGGCTCTTTCTGTGGGGGTAAATCGGCTGGCGCGTGAGGCTGACCACTTCCATCTAGTTCCGAGGTTCAGAATGAGTGTAGCTCTTCCTGTGTTCGATCTTTATGCCTTCATGACTTGTAGAGTGACAGCTTTACCTCCTGCCACATTAAACAATCTTTAATTGAAACGATTAATACCTTGTAGAATATAATTTTCCGTATATATGCCATTTCATCCCCGATTCTTGATGCACGTTTTCTTTTATGATTGTATTTGGGTACCTACCGTGTAGTTTTTGTGCTCTTACTGGTACAGTCTGTTCTGTAACGCGGTCGTTGCCTTCCTAAAGAACACTACGTCGTGAGAAAATATCACCTCAGTCGGAGTTAAGTGCTTTACGAAGTAAAAAAAGGTAAAGTGTTCCCGTTACAGGCCCGGTGTGGCCCAGAGGGTGTGTAGAGGTATAGCTCTACTCTTCCATGACCGCGGCACTAGAAGGGGGTGAGCAGTCAGCAGCACGCCCCGGCCGCACTTTACCCCCGGAAAAGACCTGGTACCCATTTTACAGGAGGCTGGGTGGCCCCAGGGCCGGTCTGGACGGGCGGAAAATCTCGTCCCCACCGGGATTCGATCCGCGGACCGTCCAGCCTGTAGTCAGTCGCTATACCGACTGAGCTACCCTGCCCACGCTTCACGAGGTAGTATGTTCGAACACCAGCATATTTGATAATTTTATTTACATTTGCTATATTTAATATCATATATTGTCCCTAGTTTTTATGAGAGTACCGTCTGGTACATTGTTTTCAACCGGGGGACCGCGTATTGAGTAGACTACATGCAAAACATATAATAGGTTTTATCCTGTGGTTTTTTTTCGAAAGGGTAGATTTATTGTCATTACTCCAAGGAAAATTGTTGTACTTGTAATGTTTCCATTAACTGATAGGAATGTTTTTACGACTGAGGCATGTTTATTTGTAAGTATTCCAACTTTAAATATTACTGCCAGTTGTGCCTAGGGGTTTGTGAGTTGCAATAAATTCGTGGAGGGGGTCCGCAGTACCAGGAAGGCTGAGAAACGGTGATCTGAAAGCTACGCCCAGTCAGCCGCAGGACCACTTGTTCCTGCTCGCGCGATGTAGTTCTGTTTGTTTACTCAGTCACATTATATCCAGTTCGCATCCGCCTTGTGAAAGATTAGTTCCGCAATACATACACGCGTAGTACATTCATCGCGTGATATCCAGTTCGCGGTATGAAAACACTGGTTATAGCAGAACTGACTGTACATCATTGTAATTCTTTTAGATTTAGAGGAGTGGCTATGTCATCTCATATTATTGGTGTAGTGGTAACGCTCTAAACGTGCATTCGAGAAGTAACCAGCTGTATTCTCGTTCAGGCCATCGGCAGTCCTGATAGAGATTTTTAGTGGTCATCCTTCGTCTACACAATAGAATAAATTAAACCAGGCCACTGACTGCCACGTTCCAAATCGTTACGTATTTATTGGTCGTGACCATCTTTCAGTGTTATCCAGTGCAGATGAAACATCGCTGCCGGATACACAAGTTATTTGTTCTGTGCCGTGGTAGTCATTTGGCGCGTGGAAAGTTTGTAGAATGGTTATTGTTCTGATAATAATCTGTGCTTCTTGCTTCCCCTAATGACCAATACTGGGTTCATTTTCCCCATGTATGGTTAGGACTAACACGGGTCACTCACCGAGCAGTGCTGATGATGGGGGTACGTACGTATTTCTTCCCTTTCGGAGAGCATTGTTTGTATCATACAACTGTTCGCATTCTTCTTGTCACTACAGCTTGATTTGAATTTGGCCTCATCTATTGTAGATTTTTTATAGATCTTTTAAAATTCGTCTACGAGGCATGACTTACGACATGGATGTGAGACCATTACAAGAACCTTACAGTCAGGTCAGTAGTTTCTTCTTGATTATACAGCCTGATTCAGTTCTGGCCTGTGCAACTGCGGAAATTTTCTGAAGCCTTACTGGCATGTTAGACAAGCGGTGGGTTGACTTGAATTAAGCAGTGACAGGTTTGTGAGAGTAATTTAACAGGTTTTTTCTGGTGTTGCAATCCAGATCGAATCTTACTGCATATCCGCGATAAAAAAAAGTGAAGTGCATGTAACCGTGTCTTTAAGTCGAATTACGCCGTGTTTCCTCCCATACTAATCTCAATATAAGCAGGTAAATGCAACATTTTCCTTGTCCACGCCATAAATGCGTGTAAGGGGAGTAGAGGTATGGCTCACTTATTCTTAACTTTGGCGCTAGATGGAGGTGAGTGCGTAAATTCACGTCCAGGCCGCTCAACCCCCGAGAAAGAATATGAGGCGGACGTTCTGTAGAAAAGTCTCTTACCACTCCGGAATTGGAATCCCAGACCTTCAGATCCGTAGTATAGATTCTGTAAAGCTAGTACAGCCAGTATTAACAGTCTGTGTCATGTCCGAACCTCAAACTGATATTTCTGAACCGAAGTCACTTATCAGTGCCAGCTCCAAAGGCTGATGTCTTTGGAATAGGCACTGACAAGTGACGTACGCACAATAACTGAATTTTTGTTGATTTTAAAGTTCCTGTTTTATTTGACATAAATTCCAACGGTTCAGGGTCGAAACGTTTTGTATTTATCGTCGCTTCTGGCATGCTATAAAAGTGGAGGACATACCAGCTAGGAAGGATCGAGCTGTTCGGCGCTGACCTCACTGAATTCCTTCACAGTCGTTCTAGTATCTGGCATCGTAGAGAACATTTTTCAGGAAACTGTTACATAGCCGATCTGTTAAACCGTTTCATCGCTGCTATCCCGTATTCTAGTTTTGGTTACACGGATTTTTGTTCGTGTTTACGTGTATCGTCATGTGACAGTAATTGCCTCGCGACGGTCTTATGCAACTTCTCAAGTATCTTGCTTATTTTCTTCACAGTGGTTTGAAAAACATATACAGCAGTCGTGACCAAGTCCAAAAATGTACATACATCCTACGTCAGAGTCCTTGAGGTGATCTGATCCCACTTCCCAAGATGCTACAGCTTGTGTTAAAAAGACTTTAAACATTAATTATGAGATTTCGAACGCGGTGGAGAACTCCTGCTGAAGGTCAGCCGATTTTGAAGCCCGCATGACAAAAGGAATTAGGACAAGTTCATATCGATCGGAATTCGAGTTCACGATCGCAGAATGCAGGAACGCCTTAATCCGAAAGTGAGATTTTTTTAAAATCTGAAGTATCGTTATAATTGCTCACAAGTCTCACCCATTTAGCGTTCCTTGACACTACGGATCCAGTTTGTCGTTGTTTTCAACTAGGACTTTATTATTTGGCCGCATGTCTGCGAACCAAACGCGGTCTAGTGATTATTGTTGGTTAGAATACGCTTGTCAGTCGTTTGAGATTACAGTGGTGTAAATCAACTGTCTCATTCTTGGCCTCCAAGAATCATTTCAGATACTTGACTTCAAATGCTGCTGTGAAGTGAGCTGCTTCCGTTTTATTCATATCAGCGCTTTTCCCAAAGAGTAAACAATTCCGCCGCGTGCTTGCCTCTACTGACTTGCGATGCGAATAAACCTTGGCAGTATCTCCAGGCCTTTCCAAGAGTTCGTTCAGTGCGGTTGGATGCTCGTGCATTGTGTAGCGTGCGCGTTGTGTCGTGTGTTCTTGCGTTATTTAACGGGGTCGGTGTGCATTGCACTTTACATGTACGTGCGTAAATGTGTGTCGTCATAAATATTTTCGTCGCAGGATCTGATTGTGCCCAGCTATCCGAACAGTTTTCTAATAGGTGTTTTGCAGTCCCGGACCTTTTCCCACCTTTACGCATAACGTGGACAATTGGCCGCGTGAAGTAACTAGGTGGCAGATTTTGGCACACGCTCTTTCGGACTTAGGCATTCTGTAGAGTCTGTTTGAAAACCGAGGAAATTGGCATCTTTAAAACAATATTTACGGAAAACAGTATTGTTGGTCTCATTTATGAAGTCATATTCCGCCGTGAAGTATTATTGGCGTTTGATAGTGACTCTGGATCGATCGTCAGTTAAAGCCAGTGGCATTCTATACATGGAACCAAAATTGGAACATTCAGTTACTGAATATTTTCTGTAACGTTTGTAGTAAACAGCGGAATAGTCATGGAAACAAGAATCGTAAACGTGCCCGTAAGCTGAGGCCAATCATATACGTCTTCCTTATCAGTCTTGTCACCCAGTCGTTAACACCCGCCAGTATCGAGTATTTATTCCCTTTCGTCCGGTCTGGTTGTCAGTGTTACAGCGGCTTCTCCACTGTCTGGTCGTACGTTACCACCGCGAAGTATCTCAGACGTATTTGTTAGGTAAATGACATTGCTAGTTCCATTTACGCTGCTTACGCAACGGAGCTTAGAGAAGAACACCGAATCTGTAGTGAGATTAGCCTGGAATGTAGGAACTGTACGGTGGAAGAAAAAGTGTGTGGAAATGTGCGTTGAAGTTGATATCAATGCTGTATGTTAAAAAGCTATTGCATGAGCCGCCTGTGTTGGGAGTGTTGGACCTTTTTCATTTTAGCGGACCACGTGCGAGCCAGCCCGTACCTGTCATTGGACCGACCGACGTGAGAGGAGCCACCTGAATGAGATTAGCTGTGCACATACTGGATGAATGGCAGTGGCGCTAATTGCTATAGCACATCCATGTCAGTCAAACGTCGAGTAGGTTTGGGAAGCGAGAAATCGATTGTCACGCTTTTTTTGATTTTGAATAATCAATGCCGTTTTAATTATAACATTGTTGTACCGTCAGAGTACGTTGCATGTATCAATATGTTTTTCTTACACCCCACTGAACGTTAAATACAATGTTAAAGAATTTAGAGTGAAAGGAGCAATTATAACCCACAGTTAATATAGAGTAGAAATGTGGTGAAGTAGTGTAACACTTTATGCTATTTGTTGTACCTGCCTGTATCTCCTGACTGGTGGAAGAAATTTTCTTAAATTGAGTTGTAGTAACTTGAGGAAAGTGAATGGAATTTCAGGTGTGATGTCTTGGTTATATGTGTTTGAAGATGCCATTGAAATAATTTGTGGCAACATGAACTTCAAACATTACATTTCAACTTACTTATTTTTTCCAGTTGATTTCTTAGGCTTGTTGCTCATAAAGTCCAGTAATTGTTTTGCACAAGAACAAAGTTTTGTAACTATCTTTACAGTTGACTTTTTTCTTTGACATATGAGTAATTGAATTCATGCAACAAAATCCTTGAGAAGCTGATAGTTATGAAGTTGGTTTAGAAACTTCCTATATTTTATGCAACATGGAAGTCCATTACTGTGCTGACAGAAAAATGTCACTGTACCCTGTCCAGAGCCAGATAAATTCAGTCCAGACATTCATGCATTATTTCTTTAACTTTATCACAGAAAGTAAGTTTCATAATCTAATTATTTTGTTTATATGTTTGTGTGTTGAGCGAATTTTACGTGCATCTAATACTTGAAATATTGTGTATTATCAAGGGTGTAGCACGTGCACAACTTTTTTTTTGAGAGGTAGGTGATAGAACTGAAACTGTGGATCATATCATTTCTTGGATTGAAGGATAAAAGAAATAGTTTATATCAATTTTATTTATGTAATTAATTTAATACACTAGTGTGATCAAGAAGTGCATTGAAGTTTTGGAGAGTTTCTCATGTGGAGGAAGGCCAAAGACATTAGAAAATATATGAGTATTTGAGTTTCTCTCAGACATCATATACTGAAACATGGTATTTATTAATATAGTAACAAGAAAAGGGAAAATCCATTTTAGGTATATATCATGAGAACAAATGTGATCTACCTATAAACACTTGATCTCAGAAAGGTAGAAATTTCATTTTAGAAACAACAGCATTTGGTGGTGGTGATCTGAAGTACGTTTGTCCACCATACATATGCTTGACATTCATCAACTGATCCACTTATCTGTGTTTCTTAGGATAAAGTACAGGAGGGTTGGATTAAATCAAACTACTTAAAACTCTGTCATTGGACATGCCCTCGGTCTGTCCAGTCTATCAGAGCCCTATAACACACACCCTCTACAGCAAGTACCTTTAATTATAGTTAGAACTTTTGTGCATATTTTTGAAGTGTTATTTATTTTCTAGAAGACATTCCGCCTTAGACTATTAGCATGGAATTTAGAACAAGCTTTGTTTACACACTGAGGAAGGGAACTGATTCAGAATTTGGCATGACACAAAAGTTGTCAGTCTGAACCAGTAGGAAACCTCTGTTAAGTTTTAATTTAAAAGTAATCGCCCATATGGTCAGACAGTTCCACCTGAAGTTAAGAATTTTGTAGTGCTGTGAAATGTGTATAATTTTCTTTGTTATCTTTGGGCAAAACACTAAAATGAGAAGTCTGGCAGGATCTTTCTTCTGAAATTTAGCATCTAATTGTTAACAGTTCATGCTTCAGACTTTGCTTTAATGAAGTTTTTATTGATTTTGTGTTTCAAGGCAACTGATGTCTTTTCATGTGTGGGATAGGCTATGGACTGGGCAATCACGGGATTGTGATTTGATTCCTGGCAGGAGGAACGGATTGTATTCTTCTCCAAAATGTATCGACTGGCTGTGGGGTCCATCTAGATTCCAATTCACTGGCTACAAGGGGCTTTTTACCAGGGTATAAAGTGGCAACATGGAGGTGACCATTCACCACCATTTAATGCCAAGAATAAGAATCCATGGAGCTACACCTTCACTTCTCCATTTGCCTTCATGGCATGCACAGGAACAACTTGGCTTTAGTGTGTTACAATGGTTACAAAAGGTTTGGATGTTGAAGGGTTTAATGACACATACAAATGCTCTACTTCATATTTCTGACATGCTATTATACAAATTTGATGTGGTCCACATGTTATTTTCATTCCTGACAGAGGGATGTGTACACTTTAAGGATATCATCATACAAAAGTTCAGAACTTTACATTTGTTCGTGTTCCTGCCTCATCAAAATATAATTTTGAAAGTAATATTATTAGTTTAATAATATTACTTTAATATTTGAGAAGGAATGCAACCAAATTTAGGTATGGAAATCTGAAAGGAGACCTAGGAATAAATTGGAGGATAATATGAAAATAAATTTTGGAAGAATTAAGGCGTGAATTGTGGACTGAGTTTGGCTGGTATGAATAGAGTCCAGTGACATATTTTTAAATACATATATTTGAATATAGTGTTCAACCTATATATGTCATGAAAGCATGTGTTTAGTTGAGCAAGTGTTCATTTTTAAAGGAATATGCTGTATGGAATTAGTTGTGTATTGTAAGTCCAGGATGTGTTTGTACTTGAATCTCATCAGGTGGCCCCTTCATTTAATAAGGTATGTTGCAATTATCATAACTTAACTCTTAAGTGATGGTGATGAGAACTATGTCTTAAAAATTTTCATTGGTTTAGAATGTTTACTGGTTTAAAAATTGAAATTATTCTGCTACTGTAAGAGTGTACTGAAACATTTGCTGAAAGCTATCGATATTACAGCAGTAATTGTAGACTAGATCTTGCTTCTGACTGATTTTAAGTTGGTGATTGCAAGAATTTAAAACTGCTTTAGTGAGACTGTTTAAGTGATAAATGTCATGCATGTAAATTTATGTGTGTGTGTGTGTGTGTGTGTGTGTGTCTCCTTGGGTATATTGTAACATGAATATCTTAGAAGTGTGCACCAGGTGATGCAAGATGTTCAAAACTTGTGACTTCAAATTAAAAAAAAATATTCCCCAACCCTCCTTTTTAGGGAGGTTTTTGAAACATCAACATACAAATAATGGCAATTTCAGTTGGATAATTAGGCTATACATGTTTTAGTTTTGGTAAATTATTTGCACAAAGTTTATAACATGAATCCATTTTAGGAAACTACTGCCCTTGTGTTCCAGCCCCACATGTTAGGCATATGGTATCCTTATATTTCTTCCTTTAGACTATTCACCAGATTTCAGCTCGGTTTAGTTATGGTGTTTCACGCTACACTTCTGCCAGGAAAACTTAATTTTGATATATACAGTGCAGTTACATCCCACTGTATATGATACACAAATTGAATTTCATGTAAAATTTAAAAAATGGGTTACTGTACAAATAATTCGTTAATGGAAGAATTATACAAATTTAATTGCAGATGTTTTTCAATGTGGCAAATATTTAACAAAATATTTTGATGGAATAATGTGAAATGCCAACTTGATGCAACAAGGTAATTTTATTGGTGTATTCTTAGCTCAACATGTTTCGGGTACACACGCCCATCATCAGGAGCATTAGAGGTTGAGTTGCAGCATATGGCTTTCTGCACTGAGGTTTTGGATGGGTGGCGGTCTTGAGAGCCGTTGCATAGGTCGTGTGTATGGTGCACCATACACATGACCTACACAGCGGCTCTCAAAACCGCTACCCAACAAGAAACTCAGTGCAGAAAACCATATGCTCCAACTCAACATCTAATGCTCCTATGAAAAGGTATGTAGTCAAACACAACTTAATCACTGAGGTGTATTTAATGACTATGTGATGGAAACAACTACATGTTTCGGCCTGTATTGGCCATCATCAGGTTTCCTAGGGAACTTAAGGGCTAGCTATATGCATGCATGCGCGCGTGGTGTAGAGATCTCTACATACGCATAGCTTGACAAACCGAATCAAAACAGGAGTCAAATAAAACACTATGAAACAGAACAGATACAGATAGTAATACAAAATACATGAATATAAACCAGACAATAACGCTGTTTGTGGGGGGCTTGTTCCTGGCAGGTATGGCGTTAAATACACCTCAGTGATTAAGTTGTGTTTGACTACATACGTTTTCATAGTTTCACACACACAATGGGGATGACACACTTCCTAGATCTAATGCTCCTGATGATGGGCATATGTACCCGAAACATGTCAAGCTAAGAATACACCAATAAAATTACCTTGTTGCATCAAGTTGGCATTTCACATTATTTCATGAGGAAAAAATATTTTGATGTCTGCAGTTTGTTTAGGTTTGTGACATTAAAGTCATATCTGCAGTCAGTGACCATCAGGGCATGTGATGTATGCATAACTTTGAAGAATGCATTTTGGAAATGTATGTAACCCTGGTTTACACTTTTTCCATGGAATGCGCTTTCCATTCAACGTGTTAGATTTGTATACATGGAAACAAACTTAATTGTGTTACACATGCCATGAGAAAAAATTGTGAACTCACTCATAATGAAACTTTACAATTTTACTCAAGATGATGACCTAATGTGTGTAATTTTGTGGCAAAAGAACATAGCTGAGGTGCATGAAAGAGCTTATTTTGCCACCAAATTCTTATGTGAGTGGTTATGCTAGTGTTCATCAATATTTGTAGTGCTTGGTTCATGCATTTAACTGTTGGCTGAATATAGACCCTTAATACACAAATTGCTTAGCACTCAGCTGAAAATGGGGTTCATATTCAAACATTTTAGTAATGTGGAACTTCAATAATTTACCTTTAATAGGTCCCCACAGCACACAAAGAGTTCAGATTATATTTGTCATTAGTCCTGCTTCCACATGTTATCTCCTTATTATATGTGTGTGTGTGTGTGTGTGTATTTAGGCAACCTGGACCTTGCAGCCATACAAGGTGTTTCTGTACACAGCCTCCGCTTTTATTATGGTTATTAACATTGACCAAGAGTGCAGACAAACCATAAACATAAATGGGTTGTTCATATTACATGTGACTACATTAAAATTGGTGGCTGGTACAGGTGTACAAATCATTCCCACATTTATTATCCAACTTAGAGCAGTTCTTTTTCCTACTTTAACCTACCAAATTTAGTAGGAGTGTATAACAAGAATTATTTGAAACAACCCATGTCACCTGCTTTATTTCAAACATTTTAGTGCCTGTGATGAGGGTAGTGCACCAGAAACAAATTACTGCATTTAATGATCCATTTTTATGCATAATTTTTACCAGAGGACATTCAGGTTGTCAGACATAAAATCAAATTACTGCCATGTATGTAACTGTTGACGTGGAAACATTGTTTTGTAGAGGATACTAGATATGTTGGTATGTTTGTGATGTATTTCTTTACCATATTTCACATCTGTGTCTTCTGTGATGCAGTGCTTGTTACCATCAAATCAAAAGGTTAAATATAGATTTTATGTAGCCACCATGTTGTTTTATATTTCACAAAAATGACCATTACAAAAGTAGCAAAGGTTATGTATGTTTTGAAGAACAACACACAAAACCTTATGACCTATATTTAATGTACTTCTCATGATGGAAGCAGGTGTTGTCACTTTTTTTTTGTGGTAGGAAATGAAGAGAGGTGGAGTGACTTCGAGTTGCATAACATTCATATCAAGTCTTGTTATTTTTCTTAGCAGATTTGAAATCATTCCCTTAACTGTTATGTCTGTGGTTTTTGTTGTTGTTTCAGGGTGCTACCTAGATAATGGCTCATGATAATGGATAATGAACAACCCCATCAGGGGCTGGTGAAATGTGTGGTGGTGGGAGACACAGCTGTGGGCAAGACGCGTCTCATCTGTGCCCGGGCATGCAACAAACATGTTTCGCTGTCTCAGCTGCTAACAACCCATGTACCAACAGTCTGGGCCATAGATCAGTACCGTATTTATAAGGATGTAAGTTAATATCTCACTGAAGTTCGAGGTGTAAACTGAAACTAAAAGTCATTTAGAATAATAGAATAAACTATTGAATTAAATATCCTTTAAGTATGTACATAATTTGGTTCATGTTTTGTCACCAGATTTCAGTGTGTAGTCATAGAATAAGGATAGCAAATAAATTCCACAATAATGTGGCAAATTTCAAGTGCTTGGGAATGACAGTATCAAATAAAAATGATCTTCTGCAGCAACTTTAACATTAGGCTGACAGGTCTTTAAATCTGCCTTGCTTTTGTGGAGGTGTGTAGGTGAGGAGCTAATGGAACAAGACATCAAGAAATCATGCCAGTTTCTGAACATTTACATGGTGTATATGAAAGCATCTGTCTGTTCTCAGTTTGAACAGAATGGCAGTAGTGGGTAACTGTAGTTTTGTGTAGTTGGGAATACTGTTGCTATGTCCATTGTCTGTAGTTGTAACATACCTGTATAGTATCATGTATTGAGCAGCCGATAATCAAGCTACTGCTGCTATGGCAGTACCCAATGTGTCATCACTATGTGAGATTTTGAGGGTCTTGTAATAGTGAATATTAAGATTATGGAGCTCTGTGCTGTGAAGATGTATATGGTCTGGTAGTTAAGTAGTACATATTGGGGTGACCTGCTACCTCTGCCTTCAAGGTCTGATGGAGCATCTGCCAGATACATGGTGTGATGTTCTACAAACCATAATATTTAAATGCTGCCATATTTCTCAATACCAAAAATTGGCATGCAGTTGCAAGCCAAAGTGGTGATTGGAGGAAGACAGCAGGAGAAGCCATGGCCAGGAAATGGGCTGAAGAGCCATAGGAAGAAGAAGAAAAAATAGCTGTTATAAAAATGTTGTTCACAAAAGCCCACAGATGACTGTGTCCTGTGCTGGTCCAGTCCATTTTACTCATTCACACTGTTTATGTAAGATCATTTTAAACACCATTCTTCTGTTGTATGTCACTCATATTTTTACTTATGTTACTCATACGTTTCATATTCTTGTAATCAACACATCAACCAACAATTGCACCTAATAAAACATAATTCATTACAAGTTTCCCATTCCTACATGCTTCAGCTCAAGGGTGCCATCCTCAGGGAATTCTCTAGAACAAAGAAATGCAAGTCCAGCATGCTAAACTATTCTTCCATTTTTACGTAGGTCCTAGAATCTTGCCCTGTGGTTATGCAACAGAAAAAGTTGTATGCATTTCTCCACCCCCTCATTACATGGTCAGGCAATAATTACCTTGCCATGCAAGGTTAGAACGTGTATGTTAACAAGTCATAGAATGATACTTGATAAATGTTGCTAATAACTGTGGTTATATTGGTTGTGTAAACAACTTATGAAACCCAGATGTACAATGATTAATTGAACTGTTACTTTCAGCATAAAAATGTCTGAAAATCCATCAGTGTAGACATGAAAAGCCTGAATAAGAGTTTATCAATCTTCAGATTATTTCTGAAAGAAAAACGAACATCATATGTGAATGGTTGCTGTTCCTGTTTGTATTTCAGATGTCCAAAATTCACTTCATGCTCCTGAGGCCAAATATTCTGACAGGTTTTCCACAGTCATACCTGGCTGATGTTACAGTAGTCCCTGAAATATTTAATGTCCAATTCTTCTCTAGTTCATCATGCACAGCCTTGCTTGCATTTGGTGCTACATAATTATCCATTTGAGAAAGAACCATAAAATTGAGAAAACTGAAAATATACAGTCTCAGTTTAGAGACTTACTACTGATTAAGTTTTCTAAATATCAGTTCATGGGAAGTTAATTTTTCAATATTTGTTGGAGAGAATATGTAAACTAGAACAAACTAGCTGAGGATAGTGTCAGATAGCAGACTTTTATGAAAGTCGTGTTTGTGCAGAGCACTTGTGCAAGGCAGACTGAAGTCTTCTGGGATGTGATGCTGTGTCAGGTGGGTAGTGTCCCATGTTTTGAGGGATCATAATACCTTCATATTCAGTGTCCAGCACTCTTCATGGTATTTGTGCATTTCTATGGGTCCAGTATGTGGACAAAGTTCAACATTTGTGAGCATGCCATGAAAACTTACAGGGGAACAGGGTATTAATTAATTAAGCTCCATGTCTTTGACTGTTTGACTCTGAAGATGAAGGAACTGTGATGTGTTGAAATTTCAAGAAGTATACTTGAGGATCACAGTATAATTTTCAAGAAGACCTGAATCTGCTGTAACCCTGTTATAAGAAACAGGTTATTGTTAGATATACATCACAAAGCATTCGGTTTTCAAGTTTTTATTGCCAATGTGTAGTGCAGTTGCCTCTGATGGCATATACTGGACAGTCAAATACAGGTATTTTAAAAGTTTAGTGTTTTAATGTTACACACATTGTGTGTTAGGATGACTTGTGTTTAGAAAGTCGGAGTGAGCTTAAATCACTCAGCTGCTTTCGTTGAAGCAGCAAGTCACGTAAAGGTCACTGTAAAGGAGATCATTAACAGAGGTTATTGACTCCTTAGGGTATTCAGTGTTTGCCTGTTGTACTGTTTGTGGTGTATTTTAAACAGACATACTGGCGTACAGAATGGAGTTTCATCCTGCACTGCATGTTTTGAGAAATTCCACAGTTAAATTTAATTTCAGAGTCCATATTATTACTAGATTAGAGTCTAGGAGTGAGGTGGTGGTGGTGTGCTGGCCATTTGGTCTGCTGCGAAGTGATAAATGAGGATGGAGTATGGGTGGATGCTTGGTTTATAGGAAAATTGTACTCCTTGCAAAAAAATTGCCCTCACTGTTGGTTTGTCCAGCCTGTATTGTATGTAGCCTGCCTTGGGACTAAACCAGGGACTCTCCAGCTAACCACAGAGCTGTAAAAGCCACATTATCACTGAAGTTGAGAATTATTAATATGTAATGCTACATTTATACAATTATATGCTTGTAATTTTTCATTCTTCATGGTATTCGTGCATTTCTATGGGTCCAGTGTGTGGACAAAGTTCAACATTTGTGACCATGCCATGAAAACTTATATGGGAACAGGGTATTAATTAATTAAGCTCCACGTCTTTGACTGTAGCATTGGTTAAAGTATTCAGTCCATTTTATTTGTCAATTCTAATGTCATTCCTGTCCCTGTACTTTCCTCTGCTTGGTGTTGTAACAGTTTAGATAAGAATTACTGGAAGTATGCTATTACAGGAGAGCAGCAAGATAAAATAGTGCATTTGCTACATCCTACATTTTTGCAATGCTTTGCCTGAAGTTTGTATTCTCTGTGAATGCAAAACAATATGTGAATGCGTGCACGCACGCACACACGCGCACACACACACACACATTCACAAAAATTGGCTTTTATAAACATGTGTGTGAAGTACATAGCTGTGCTTGCAAATGATGTTTGAACATATGCTACTGAATATGTGAAGTCTGATGATGAACATCATCTGTCGAACACTGACAGTAACTGTACTTTTTATGAACATACTTGGATATACTGTATGTTCATGCATACATACATACATCAAATTACGTGTAACAGGCTTGAATACAAACATACAAAGTTGACTCTATATGTTTTCCTTGATCTTACTGCTGTTTTAAAGCACTAGGACCTGCTATAAACTACTGTGCAACATGCTTGCAGTTTTAAAATTTATGCCCATAACCTGTACAGTGTGAAACTTTTTCTAAGACACAGCACTCTTATGTTTTCCAGTCACTTAAACTTCAGGGGCCATGAACTTTTAAGTTATGAAAAATCAGTAACTGCAATTTATTTTCATATGTGACAGTGTGGTGGGCCTAATTTGTTGTGCTTGAATTTCAAGAGAGTTTTTTTCATTGAAGTCAAGAGATTATGTAACAAATGCTGGTAACATATGATCAATAATAATGATATGAACAAATATTTTGGTATGTATCCATTGTGATGTATATGATGTATGTACTTCTTTGTGTGCGTCGCTTGTTTACAGGTGTTGGAGCGTTCATGGGAGGTGGTTGATGGTGTAAATGTTTCGCTACGTCTGTGGGACACGTTTGGTGATCATGAGAAAGACAGACGATTTGCATATGGCAGGTGTGTAAGAAAGGATAAGCTGCTTAGGGTTTTTAACATATCCGCTGCCAGTTTAAACCTAAAAGTCCAAGCATCCTTGACTAAACTGAATACCACCTTTTCAACAGGAATTCCAAATACCTTTGTTAAACATGTCCAAAAAAATAGATACATTCGAAGTTTCTTTGTATTTGTGTATGTAATGGGATGGATTATGATGTGGTGTTTCTTTTTTTGTTTTGTTGTTATGTATGTTAATAGTATTAATGATCACATTGAAGGAGATAAACTTATTTAAGGATAATGGATCCTGTAGGAGATATGTTTGCTTGAAGGAAATAACAGGCATATTTGTAATGTATGCTTTCATTCCTGAGGGCATTGTTGATTGTAACAGACAAATTGAATTAATAAATGAGTCGGTTAAGTAAATGATGGTGATGAAGGCAATCAGTAATTCTGGTGTAAAGTAAGTTAATGTGGTTTATATTGTTTCAAGATCAATGCTGTGAGTAATTGTAACAATAAATAATTATTGCAATAATGTATCACTAATTTTGGTGTGTGGAATTGGAAAATCTGAATAACAACAACAACAACTACTACTACTACTACTACTACTACTACTACTACTACTACTACTGCTACTACAATGATGATTGTTATAATGACAGTAGTGATGATGATGACTAGTAACAATGATGATGACGATAGTAACAATAATAATGACAACAGTAGAAATGATTATTATGACAGAAATAACGATGATGTTGACAAGAACAATAACGAATATGATGACAACAATGACGACCACAGCAGCAAGTTGAAGGAGAGGATCCAGCCTGTTATAGGTAGTTTGTTGCAAATTTTAATTAGTGGGTGTGTTAACTGGAGTCCCTACCATATTTGCCCTAATAGAAAACGGATTACTTTATAATTGTGCCCAGAATTAGCCCTTCAGCACTGATCTCTGGCACTGTATAGTCATTAATTCCTCACATGCTGCCAGTCTCTGTGTGCCATACTTAATGGTTGCATTTTAGGGTTATTTGATTTTAAAACTTCACCATCTTGGGCAGCAGTTAGTAAATTTAAATTCAGTGTTACAAAAGGCTTAAAAGATTTCTGTGTAGTTATTTTCCTGAAAATTGGAGGATGTGAAGGGGGTTCATATTCTGGTAAATATGATATATAACCAGTGGAAATTTAATGTTTTGCAACGTGTTGTAATCTGTGTAGGTTATGCAGCAGTTGGATCACAACTGTTGAAGAGAAATCTAATATTTCATCTACTGTGTATGATGTTGCAAGCCATTGGTGACATCCTGAGATCAAATCACTGATATAATATTAATACTTTTCCAGGTCAGATGTGGTACTTCTCTGCTTTTCCATCACAAACCCTGTATCTCTGCGGAACTGCAAGGTAATGTGGTACCCAGAGATCCGGCGTTTCTGTCCACAGACTCCCGTTCTTCTTGTTGGTTGTAAGAATGATCTGCGTTACATGTATCGGGATGAGACCTACCTCAGTTTTTTCCGTGATCGCAGCCCATTTGTGAGGTGAGAAATTTGATGGCCCTTCATTTCTCTTCTTTACTTTCTCACACCTTCATTACAAAGGGAAAGAAATATGGATTGATAATGTAGGTGTGAGGGGTAGTACATAATGAGAAACATTGCAGTTATATTAACATTTTATTATTAGGGTGGTCAAGTGAAGGAGATTACAATGTAATGGCCACTTAGTTCCTCAGAGAGAAGAATGATGATATCATGTGTGTTAGAACTGGTGCATAAGAGTATACTTGGACTTAAGGGAAACTGAAGCAACAAGAAAATGAAGAAAATTACTTGATGTTGAAATTCACTGTTTGTGTTTATAACCTAATGCAGGTTTTCTAACATTTTTACTCATTTGTTTTCATTATAGATAAAAGGTTTTTTTTTTAGTACAGCCATTTAAATTGGGTCACAAATAACATAGTGATCTCATGACCAAATTTTCTTTCCTTAAGAAAAGAAATCAGGCAAATTGTATGAGAAATTTAGTATATTTTGTGTCAAACAGTGTTTTTCAAAGAGCTTTAATGTATGAGCTAAGTAACATGTAAGTAAACGATTTTCAAGGATTCTGTGAAGCACAAAATGACAGTGACATGGTGATTTAGATTCCCTGGCAGGTTACTGAAGGTGACCATGAAACGTATTAGTATGTGTACAACAAAATTTCCTATAGTTTCAATCTTGGAATTTAATTGTCAGGCTTGTAATCTGTGTAGTTAAAGAGACAGTGTTAAATGGTCAAATAATCTTTATTATTTGTGTTCTGAATAGGCCAACACGAAAAAGTGATCTGGTGATGCCGGATCAAGCACGTGCCATTGCCAAGGAGTTGGGTGTTTACTACTATGAGACCAGTGTGCTCACATACTATGGTGTAAATGAGGTGTTTGAGAATGCTATCCGTGCAGCACTTATTTCCAGACGCCAGCAAAGATTCTGGATAACCAATCTGAAGAAGGTTCAGCGACCTTTACTTCAGGTGGGTTGGACTCCTCTGAAGCAACTAGCATTAAAGAGTGGACTGGTTTATGTATGGGCTGGTACTTGCAATGGTGCCACCGTTATCAGAATGCTTACCAGTGTCAAGTAGCGTATAGCATACCAGCATCATATTATTTCTATTTTTTCCAAATGAATTCCCCAGTTTTGTTGGTATCGTATGTCTTTACCTCTGTCTGAAGTTTCAGTCTTTCTCTAATGTCAGAATTTCATGGCTACCTTAATCTAGTAAATGCCAATATCTGTTTTGAAAAATGTATTTATGAATTATCTCATGTTTAATATGAATTTCAGGCCCCTTTCCGACCACCAAAGCCTCCAAGCCCAGAGCTGCATGTAGCTGCCAGTACATATGTGGAGAATGTGCAAACATTATGGCTACAGCAGGCATATACAGATGTGATACTGGTTGCTGGGAGTGTTGGTTTCTCAGCACACAGGTTTATCCTGGCAGCAGCATCTCCAGCATTTCAGCGCCTGCTCATGTTGGACCTGAGCAATGAACTTGGAGCTCGAAGCTCCAGTGAGTCCAGCATGGTAGGGCATTTGGATACTTTCATTATGTGACATATGCCTACTTTCCTTCAGAATGCAAGGTTGTGGGACCAATGAATTATAAGCATTTTGAAATGTCCTTCCCACAACTTGTGTTAAGAGGCAGGGCTGTTACTATTGGTCATTTTCTGGAGCTGGTTGATTGCAGTGATAGGCTATGCCAAAGAATCTGTAGATCCAAGAATAGGCTATGCCAAAGAATCTATAGAGCCAAGAATAGGCTATGCCAAAGAATCTGTAGAGCCAAGAATGTAGTTTTGAACTGTCTGGTTCGTATTTGTGGTCAGTGGTTTTTGACCTTACTAACAGCTGTTGTTACCTGTTGGTGACTGCATATTCAGCTTATTTGCAGTTTTCCTCCACATATGGATACTGCCTTCTCTGTCCACAGCCTGAGGACACATCATACTGTGGGCCACTTTCCATTTGCATGGGAATGGGAATATGTAGTAAAAACATTTGTGTCCCATAGGTTAGGGCAGTTATGGTGCCCAGAAAGTGATGTTAATTGTGAGTCTTTATAAGTTCTTTGCCTTTCAGGTAAGCACTTTTGGTGAAGCAACTATGGGAGACTTCAATGATGACACCGAGTATCTAATTAGACAGTCTGACAATTACTTCAAACCCTCCAGGTAACCCTTTTTTTGTGATTGTAACTGTTTGAAATCTTATGCATGTATAACATTGGAAAGTGTAGTAGATTAAATTTCACTGCCTCTACATAAGGCCATGGCATGCACTTTGTTTTAGAAGCTGATAATTACTGGCTCTGAAGTGTGAATGCCACTGTGCTAGTTGAGCCCATTCCATGTCTTGACACCATATTTCCTTAATATTCATTTTAATGTTACCTGCTTATGCTTAGGTCTGTATGAAATTTTCTACCTTCTGCATAAAAAGAATACTTTCATGTGAACTTCTTATCTCAGCCATATGCTATATATTGTGCCCATATTATTATTATGCATGAATTAACACCTTCACTGTATGACATGATGTTCCTTATCTTGCTGCTGCTTCCCTGTTGCTTCTTTCATAGGCCCAACTATTTATTGGTCTTAATTTACACATTCTGTTCAATAATATTTTTCTACACAATACAGGTAGGTAAATACAACACACTAAGTAACAACTTAACAGTATTTCTGGACAGAGACTTTGGACTAGTAATTTCATCAGATGTTGAAGTCTATTTCTGTTTGTATCTTACCAGTGTGTGCTGTAAGGGATGTGCAGAATATTTTTTAATTGTTCTAAATAATTAAGCTGTGACTGAGAAAGGGTGAATCTGTAATTGAGTGGTTATGTGTTGTTTGTTATTTTATGTTACACACACACACACATACATACATATATATGCACACACCACACACACAGACACACGTGCATGCACAAACACAATCAGACCACACACCATACATGTATAAATCACATATCTCTCACACACACACACACACACACACACACACACATACACATACACATACACATACACATACACACCACATATACACACATTCAGTAAAATTCCTTTAATCTGGAACCATATGAAATCCTGATACTTCAGCAATTGACAAAATTAATCCCAAGTCCAGAAGTTACAGCACTGATAACATCTGGTACACACTGTGACTGTGTCTTGTGTTATCTGGACTTTATTGAGCACATTGAGCTATTACAGTTACTTCCTCAGATACCAGTATCATTAAACAAGGTACTGCTGGCAAGAGGAAACATGTAACATTAGCATTTCTTCAGGAACTTGAAATAACTGGGAGGTTTGAAAGTGGTGAAAACTGAGGAGAGGGTATGGCTTCATACAGTTTCGGTTCATCAACTGTCCGTGTTACATAAAGGTACAGAAGGACCAGGCACAATCATTTATGGCATGTGAAAATGTACAGGGCCTTCTAAACTGACAGATATTGAAACAGCTTAGATCAGTGCAGTTGGGCAAGGTGTTGTATAAGATATCCAAATGGAGTACACCTCTGATTATAACACAAATATAGGAGCAATGACAAAAAATTACCTGTAAGAACTTAGCTCAACATGCCTACTTTTTGATAATGCCAAATATTTGATTTTCTGGCATGTGTCCAGTCCCATAAGTGTTGGATTAAAGGAATTCTGTGTTCATAAATATGTACACACATTATCTTATAAACTGTAGAATTTTCCTTCATTAAATAATTGTATCATGAAAATTCTCTTGTTCTTGAATAAAATAAGATATTGTTTTCATTAGTCCATAATGTTGGATTCAGAATCCTGAAGAATTTTAGAGACAGTTAGAATGAGTCTCCCTTGTTCTTTGATGCAGGGTTTGGGAGCAACTGAAGAGGAGGTCAAGTTGCCAGGTGTTGTCAACTGATTCGAAACAGCGGCTTGGTGTATCTCGAGAGCTAAATCATCCAGCTTTCCAAACCATTCGTGTTGAACAGGTGTTGTAGTTGTACAATATATTTTCCTGTCAGTAACGTCAGATATTACTTATCTTTGAATATCCATAACTCTTACAAAATGGAACAAATTTTGATATAACATTATTCAGTCTAAATCTCTTGATTAACGGCATCCTGAAGTTTGTCCATCCTTTTGTAATGCCTGTATAGGGTCGAATGGTATGATGATGTTGAGTGATGATTGGAAATGATGTAGAAGTTGTCAACATTTGTTTTTATACAATACAAGTAATTACTTACCCCACAGAACATATCTTTGGTTAATGTTTTCCCGGTAGTACACATCTTGGTTTTTAATATCCAAACTTCATAGAACATTTGTATCTCTCAGTACATTTTTCAGCTGATGTTTATGTCAGAAAAATTTATATTAGCCTTACAGAAAGTCAGTACAACATTTTTAACAAAACAATGTATATGCAAACTGTACATGTTACTGCTTACAAAGCAGCTGTTTGTTAACAACTATATTAATTGTTTGGTGATCAGGAAGCAATGTTTGAAGCACTATGCATCCTGACTTGATAATATGTTATTGATATATAGGCATTTTACTGTATTTAGTTTACATTTTTAGGAAACTGGTTGGGGGTTTTGGGTTGACATAACACATTATAATTTTTCCAATTTAAAATAATGGGAAATAGGCTCCCAGTTATCATTTTCACACAGAATGATTTTCAAGAATGGATTACTGACATTAAGTGGCAGATGGCTGTATTTGTCAGTAGACCTTAAGGAAAACCATGAAAACCATCAGTCAGACTAGTGGGCTCTGCACTAAGATTCAAACTGAGGACATGCTTAATACAAAGTACAAGTGCTAACCACTTTCCCATTCCATGATTGAATCTCATGAATAATGAATATTACTTGTGCTTCTAGTGTGACAGTGTTGGATGTGCAACACAGCAGGGTCGGTCCAATAACTCCATGCAGACAGTGGTTACTCTGTCTAAGCTCGTCACTCCACAGGCCATGCAGCAGTGTCTGCAGTTTCTGTACACAGGGACGATAGACAGTCGGTTCTGTGAGCTGCAGGTTAGTTGGCACCAACCACACTTTAACTTTACAATATACAGTAATGTCTGCTAAGCTTGGGTACAAGTCAGGAAGATGATGGATGATTTCTTACACCCGAATTGTGTTTTTCAAGAATTCATTGTTTGAGGTATATTATACTTCAGGAATTACTTCTGAATTTACATTTATTCATAAATTTTTATGTTACGTGAAGATGATGTTTCAACTATAGGGGATAAGTAGCTTCATATAAGGAGGACAAATAGGATAGGAAATGTGTGTGTGATGTAACATTTAGGTGCTTTTGGACCTTTGCATCCCGGACTCTTCTTTGATGATTATACCATTTAATCCATTGAGGTTACACTTTTGGTAGTTGCTCACAATTTGTACATACAGTGTAGAATGTTATTACTACTATTAAGGTATGTTGTTATAGTTTTTTAAAAACTTTTTACAGGTCTATTGTGATTGTTTTTTTGTTAAATTTATCATCATTTATAAACTCAACACTTAGATGAAGTTTTTCTGACTTACAAACAACATTTCTTACACACCAAGTATTAAATATTATTACACTATATATTTTTGTTTTAATTACCCCATATACAAATGGAATTTTTTTTCTGCACCATATTGTGTTCTACCATCTATGGCCTCTCTGTCTGTGTCATGTTTCTTTTTTGTACTTATCACATAAGTGGCACGATTTTCAGAGAAAAAAAAAGTCTTCTTTGAAATATGTGTTTTGATTTCCTCTGCACCTTTTTTCTGAAGCTGTTTCTTTTCCTGGAAGAGTTCAGCAAGATATTATCATAAACATACATAGTATGTCATGTAAAATGCCTGATATACTTTTCATATTTCAAAGAAACTACAACTGTCTCAGCAGTACTCAATAAAAATTTATTCAAAATCCATCTAGTGGGAACCAAGTTGTCCCATGCAGAGGGCAGATGGACAGATACGATGAAGCTAATGGTCACTAATCTTATTTTTGCAAACATGTGTAATGATTGTGTATATTTTTGTGTGACATTTACACGCCAATTTTGAGGTCATATGAAAAACATGGTGAGCCAGACTGTCCACAGATGACATTATAATATGGCACATGTGCATTTCATGCTAGATAACTAAGGCTCCAGACACACACTCAGAATAGGTAATACTTATTGCTTGTCCATGGCTACAGTGGTTAACATGAATGCACCCCAGTGTTATATGTACATTGCCTGTCTTGTTGTTCATTGGAAATTCGTCCTGATTGTTTGTTTTGAGCTTGAGTACAAACTTCTGTATGGTGGAATAAAAACAAATCCTTTGTTACAATATTTAATGTTCTCACTGTAGTATTTATGAAGATTGAAGAACTGTAGAGTAAGATTCCAAGTTGATTAGTAAATATTTACTGGTATTTTAGAGGAGCCTGATGAAGGTCTATGCACTTACACTGTGTTGGACTGCGACCCCAAAGATGGTGACGGCAAGCTCCTCTGAAACATCAGTAACTTTTTATGAATCAACATGTCATCATATCCCAGAAAATCTGAATAATTAAATTCTTTGTTTCTGTCATCAGGTTTGTGTCAGTCTTTAAAATTTGCTTCTTGTACTTGCATATGTTACTATTTTCTCATATGCATCGTGGTCCATTGCAAAGTCTACGGTTTTGTAGTTACTGCTGCTCGGGAATACCAGCTACCAAGTTGATACCCACACAGAAAAGAAATGCAGTTTGCCACACATACTCACTGAGGATCCACCCATGTTTTAGAATTTTGTCCAAATTTGTGCTGACATTTCATATTGTCTTCCAGTAAGCCTTGTGCTTCATTGCGAAGTCTACAGTCATGTATGGGCTGTTACGTGGAAATACCAGCTGCCAAGTTGGTATCCACATGGAAAAGACATCCACATTACCAGACATACCATATTTACCAAATGCAAGACAACTGTAATCTGAGACAACACCCCCAAAAATAAAATGTATGCTCAGAAAAAATATTTACTGTTAATTTCATACACTTAATACACAAAGTATGTAAGATGCTATCTGCTTTTACCAGTCAGTGGCACTGTATCCATCTTCACTGTCAGGGCCTTCATCTTCGTCACACCAACTACTAACATGCCTATCCTCTTCACTGTCATTCCAAAACATATTATCGTCAGTCCGATCCACTGCATTGGACCCTTCACAGATACTTCTGGTGAAATGCGCTGCCATGCCATTATGACCCACACTGACTTAAGTACCATATTTATATTTCATGGTTTATAAAACTGACTTGAACCCATCAAGAAACACAGTTTTCTCCTCTAGTGGTGTTAGTGATGCTGAGAAGTGTAAATATATGTGTTCTGGTTTTTGTGTTATGTCTGTGGCCTGGTGAGTCTAATTCATTGCTCTTTTTTTTTTTGGTTTGTAATCTGTGGATGGTCCAAGTTTTATTTTTGAGCCTTGTAGTTAATTTTTAATTTTACAATAGCCATTTTTCTGTTACTACCCATGAACTAGATTTGTTCTCAGGTGCATATCTTAACAAGTTACTGGCCTGTGGTGCACAGTGGTTGAGAGTAGCTCAATTTAAGGGGTCCACCAGATTAGGTGCTTTTTTGCCTGAAACAGGAAACAGAGCTGTTTCTGAAATGTCACGCTTGTTAAAAAAATTAGATTATGGACAGAGTCCCAAAAAAGAAGATTATATCTGTTAACTTCATTGTTGCACTGATCTCTTTTGGATTTCTTGTTGCTAGAAGATGGGACTGATAGATTTTTTTCAAAACATTGGTAGGGAATTACTACTGTATGCTGTATAATATTTTAGAAGAGCCCATATCTCATATGATAATTTGGCAATACAGACCTTGGTTTACCTCTGCATGGTCCGGTTCAGAGCGATCTGAATTGGTACTGTCTGGCTCAGTGCTTCATACACGAATTTAAGACGATCTCGAATATTTAAGCACCAAATTTAAGGGAATAACCTCCTCTTGCATTCAAGTAAGTACGGTACTTGCTAAGGATCCATCCATGTTTTAGAATTTTATTCATTGAAGAAACCTAATACTTATTATAATTCACATCAGCTGTTGAAAGAAGTGCCCTTTGAAATTCAAACACATTTACTGATGTCATAGTACGTTCTATGACAGTTGTGAACTTCTTTTTTAATTACCATAATAACGTGACTGATTTTAATTTCACTGAAACTGTTTGCAGTGTGTGCTGGTGCAGTGTTTTGCTTGAAGTATGTGGTGTCTGTTTCAGCCACCTTTTTTTTGTTGCCAGTGTTTTTGGTTTTAATAGCCCAGGGTTCATTGGAATTTTTTGTACTTGTCCTCAGATGGACTTGCTTCCTGTGTCACAGACTATGTGCATATTTCCCAAGCCACAGTACTGACAAAAACTCTAATATTTTTGATGAACTACTCCATACTTTAAAAAAAAACAGGCAGAATTGTCCCTGTCCATGTAATGAAGGCAAACAGGGCAAGTAGAGTTGTAGCATGACTCATTCTTAACCTCTACACTAGATGGAGATGATTGGTTAACTTCAAGCTCTGGCCACTTTACTCCCACCATCCAATGAATAGGAGGCTGGGGTGGGACCCAGAGCTGGTCTTGTTGTTCTGGAGAAGAAAAATGTCTCTTGTCCCTCAAAGGCCTGAACCATGGACTGTCCAACCAATAGCCTAGTCGCTATACTAGCTACATCAACTCTGTGCATGCACTATACACTTAACACACTTGGAACCCACAGCAAGACAGGATGATAAGAAACAGTTCAGAATTCTATTACAAAACGCTACTTCATGTTTGAACATTGCAGGACAATAATATTCTTATGTCCTAGCAATACAGTGTCTCTTTCAACTGAGTAAGAACACATTTTGTTTTCTTTTTATGTGCTTCTTATTACTAAGTAATTTATCGGTTTTCTTTGGTGGTGTACTCATTTTTTAGAAGGTGTGCTTATGAATAGCCAGTTTTTTACTTGAAAAATAATTACCATAGGTAAGAATTTTAAACATTATAATTGCACTAAAATTGCTTGACTAAATATGAAATATTAATAAAATGTTATGTTATTGCCACTGTACATGTTAATCATACGACAGGGCCTAAAAATCATCAAGTACAGAAATATTTAAATTCAGTGTAGTGAAATATAAAATTACAAGCACCTTGCAGATTCTGTTGTATTGCTGGAGTCAGACACCACAAACATTACAAATACATACACCAGGAATATGATGGGTTCTGAACAGAATTAATCATCAGTATTTGTCATCAGTTCCATTAAAATCAGAAAGCAGAAAGGACTTACCCAACAAAAGTAAAATTGTGTAACAGTATAAAAATAAATGCATGAGAATGTGTATATACAGAAAGGGAAGGGAGGAAAGTGTAGCAGTTGGTATACTCCGTATATGATGTGGGAAGTCCTCGATTAACAGTGGGTTTACATCCCGAAAATTGCAATGGAGAGCAAAACATTGTAGAACAGAACAATTAAAACACCCAAGGGTATGGCTGTTGAAGTTTTCACTAGCTGTGAGTAAAAAGGATGTTTGATGTAAGTCTGAGCACCATTCTTCAATTCTTTGGTCACTAAAATTTTTTTATTTTCAAAAATGCTATTTGGGGAAACATCAAACAAGGTAGTTGTATTTTAATATCATGAAACTTGCTGTAGTTTTCTTTAATTTGGAACTCATCCCTGAAAGTGGTACAGGTAGTACTGAAACAAGTTTCTTGTAATTTTATATGTAAATTTTAAATGTAATTGTATTTGATGGATTTTGATATTCATATACAGTAAGTCTTCAGTTAATGTTGGGGTTACTTTCTTGAAAATTACAGCATAGAGTGAAACAACTTAGAATGGAGCATTTTTTCCATAACAATTAATTAAAGTACATGAGAGAACAATGCTAATTTGAGCCCACATAGTGTGTGTCAGGTCTTTGTTTACTAGAATTTGAAATTTTAAAGTGAATCAATGCTGTTTATGGCAACATTAAATGAGGACTACCTGTACATGAAATATAATTTGATTCTGGATTACTTTGTCTTTCCCAGTCAGTGTTTTGTTTCCCATCTTGTTACAAACATGTCCATGGCTGGAATGAACAGCTTTCAGAAAATATATCAATTTGACCTAGTCTTTGATACTTCTGCTGATGGTATTGCTTTACAACTATAATAGTTATCCATGCATTGTATTTGCTGGAATGTCTGTCAGAAATGCTATCCATCCAAGGACAAAAGTTATGGGTTAATTTTTGAACTTAAAATTGAAGCAACACCTACTTCAATAAGACTTTGCTGTGTGTATGTGCTCTATGAATGTAGGTATGTATGTAGCATTAAGTTAATTAATTATTTACGTATGATTTAAGAGATGTTCATGTCATAAAAAGATGGCGAACAGTACGCAGATCAGTATTAAATGCTTGCTTTGCAATAATTGCTGTGGCTGTCTAAAGGTCTACACATGTGCATCTGCATGAGCACACACGGGTGTGCCACCACACACACACATGCACATGTGCACACGCATGCACACACACACACACACACACACACACACACACACACACACACATATATATATATTTTGTGTGTGTGTGTGTGTAAATGTAAATATATATATATATATATAAACGCACACACATATGCTAGTACATACATATACAGATACATACGTGCATCCATGTCTTTTCCAGTTTCTAAGGATTTCACTGTCTCATTTAGTAGGAATATTTTAAAGTTTCTTTACTTTATTAAATGAATGATGTGGATGGTCAGGTTTGTTCTGTTTGTATCATAACCTTCAAAAATCCAAAAGTTCATCTTTGTTGCTTATATTGCAGTAGTTTTATTCAGCAAAGAATGTGAAAAATGTCCTAAAACACATCAGACAAGTGCCTGTGTACTAGCTGAACACATCAGACAAGTGCCTGTGTACTAGCTGAACACATCAGACAAGTGCCTGTGTACTAGCTGAAC
>Ga0136643_10001520_pt1 | contig 28517 bp, 10 predicted proteins | sample TergutLab28metaG_FD_96883 | JGI IMG/M metagenome (GOLD analysis project Ga0136643, IMG submission 96883) | Labiotermes labralis P1 segment gut microbial communities from Petit-Saut dam, French Guiana - Lab288 P1 (version 3) (version 3) | ecosystem: Host-associated > Arthropoda: Insects >... | reverse complement strand
GTGAGTGCGGTAATGAACCTTCGGGTTCCGTGAAATGCGGGGAATTTCTTGACTAGCTGCAAACCAGTTAGCTTCTCAAGAAGGACTCTGCACCATGGAGTAAGTAAGTAAGTAAGTAAGTCATCATTTAGTGGTTTACAATAGATTAAAAAAGACACTACTTTAACCCTCTTGAAACAAATCAATAAGGCGAAATCCCGCATTATAACATCCACACTGATATTATACTCAAATATAATCCTAAGCCCCCAAGGAGTCTATTCCTTTACAATTTTCTCTCTTAAACTTCTTATGCATTTCTTAAATGTCCCGTGTATTTGCACCGGTCTCAATTGGTCACTGAAATTTTCTAAGAAGCAGATGACAATAAACCTGACAAGCAAAAACCTTAGTTTTCCTCACAACCTAACAAATGAACTGTAAAAGAAAGAAGCAGTATTAAGAAATTATTATTAAATTATAAATGACGATTTGTATCAATATAAGCGCATAATGAATTTCGTTATTTTGAATAGCGATACAGACATTTATCTGAAGAAAAGTCAAAACAATATATGTTTAAATCTTAGGTTAATTAATAGTGCTGTATTAATTGGAATGGTTGTTTATGCAGTGTAGAATATTATAAGAATAGGGTCATAAGCAACAAACTTAAGAGACCGGACAGGAAACTGTCGTGGCTATTTCGAAGTGCCAACATTCACTTTCCTTCAAAACATTACGAGAATTTCGAATGTTCCAGTAAGATTAGGCAGTGCTGAAGACCAGAAGCAAGCCGCGTATTTTCTCTAAGTTGGTAGCCTTACCTTCTGACTAAAGACATTTCGGCGACTGGACACCACAGTAACCGATTTATTGTCCATTAAGGCTTATGCAGTCAACTCCCGATATAGCGCCATGCCATATACTGCCAAACCCACTTAGCGCCCATGAAAGTCTATAAGCGGTAATTCCCTATTATACAGTATTTCCAGTGAACGCCCGCCACCTTCACTATACCGCCACCCTCGATGTACCGCCACAAATTGCGGTGAAACAACAGCGGCGTTCCGATGGCTGTCGACTGTTCTTCAACAGCAACGTTACACTCGCATAAAAACCCATTTCAATTACACGTGGAGGAAGTAATCTCAAGGCTACGTTATAAGAAACGTGAAGGACTTCTCTGAAAGCAGTCTACTGTGCATAATAATGGCGAGCTAAGCAGTATCGTATGATTCTCACCCAGGATTCTGACCGATCTACCAAAATGACATCAGCCCCGAAGATCTGGGTCAGCTTATCGACTTATTTGTGTCACTTTTAACTTGTTTCTCCCTGATATGCAAATTTCCTGACAGAAATGTTTTTTCCCACTGTAGTTGTTTGGTGAAGAGTACAAATTACTTGTACCGTATTAATAGTTGTCCAACGAGATGCAACACAAAACAGTATATCTATTATTCTGCAAGTTCACTCTACATGTTTCGAATTTCAACCACATCCATCATCAGGAGTACACAAAACTGTAACCACAGCCTCCGTTACTGGTCATATTTTTTGTGCAGCTACCTCCCTCTAAAGTGGTCAATCTAGCTTGGCCACGTTGACCAGTACCGGAGGCTGTAGTTGCGGTTTTGTGTACTCCTGATGATGGGCGTGGTTGACACCCGAAACATGTAGAGTGAACTTGCAGAATAATAAATAGACTGCTTTGTGTTGCATCTCGTTGGACAATTATTAATATAGATCAGCGGTGCAGAGAACCATAAACATAAAATACTTGTACCATTATCCTCGTTAGACATAAGATTTGGATGCTTGAGTCACAAGTGGTTAATATCAAACCAATGTTTTAGTCATGTGAATTTTGAAAGTAGACAGAAAACTAACTTGCCTGAAACCTCCTTTTAAAATTTTCTGACCAAAACATTTATACAAAATTAAGTCTATATCGGACAACTTGAACACAACTGAAATATGCACTGTTTAAAACTTTACACAAAAATGAACCTCTATATTTACTGATTTATAGCACATGTTAATCTTATCACGTACGATGAAACACATTATACAAGGAACAATCAAGGTCACAGATTCTTTCCAGATATTCCTGTTTCAACAAGTTAGATCTGCAAGAAAAAGGCTAGATTCATGTGTACATTACCGAAGCATATTTACAAGAACTCCTCCCGTTACTTCAGAATGGTTATGTCAGTTACATAATTAAATATATTATTAACGTGTTCATAAAAATGGGCGAAGACTTTCACCTAACAAGATCCGCATATTATTTCCTACGTCGATATACCTGTCCTATAAGTCCACCATTTTGAAGCCAATATGGCAAAAACGAAATCAGTGTTGTAAAAACACACCACTTGTACTTCTACAGACATAGGCAACAGAGTTAGGCTCACGAATATTTCTTAAGTGCCACCCCCCCCCCCTTCCCTACATAATACAAACCAAAACAAGGCGCAATTTTATTGGAAAAGAGCACTAAATTTGGAAGGAAGTATAAAAAACTCTGAAGATTCAAAAACGAGAACTTCGCAACAGAGGCAGCAGCAATAGGAAAATGCAAGACGCACCCAGAGCAAGTAAAGTAAAGCTAAAACTTCACAGTCTGGTTGGCTGCATAAGATGTAAAACTTCCGTCGCATCTATGTAGAAGCTAGACGATGCTTCAGTATCCCCAGGAATTCTAAGTTATGTACAACCCCTTTCCGCCTCCTCCTTTTTCTTCTCCCGCTACTACCCCTTTCCAACCCCTTCCACCAACCCTTCGGAACCAACACCGTCCTATATACTATAATACGGTATATAAGCTTAATATCTATAATGCAAGAACTACACATAAGAAAATCTTGGACTGAGTCCCATAAGCGCGACAAAGCAGCAAAATTTTCTCCCCCCAAATGCACCATCCTTCTGCACTGTTCCAGTATCTTGCATCAGAGTATGTTCAAATATAGCTTTCAGCAGAGCGCATATTGGAAGTCGTCATGGGGTTCGAAATAAGTACTTATTTATAAGATATATATTTTATAAATGTAACAACAAACAAATCTTTCAATAAAATTCATCACATAAAGAAAGAAAGGTAAAACCTCGTATTTATTTTGCAGACAGCTAACCAGAGAAAAAGATAATATTCTAATTAAAGGAAGATGTAACGATATAGAAAGGCAAAACTAATATGTGGACACCAATCCAAATAATTATAAATAATGCGAATTGAAATTCGTACACTGGATTGTCCAAGAAACTAGAAAAATGGAAGAGTACGGCTTAAGGAGGACCAAAAAAGATTCGGGAAAATACCCCCTACGTACAGGGGAGGAGGATATCAAACATAAAGCATTATAATGCTGGAAAACGAAAAAAATTGGGGGAAGAACTTCCGTGTAGTAAATGGTTTAGTTGGAAAGGAAATGCAGCCTACAGGAAAGCATTACCATGCAAAGGTAAAGCAAACGTAAGGAATATTGGGGAATGCCTACTTAAACCAAATAAAATTAGAAAATGAAGACAGCAAGGTAGTCCTTATTGGACGGTTAGGAGAAAAAAAGTAAAAAAAAAAAATTAGAGAGAAAATCACAATTATGTAGTCGAAGTAGCAGAGTCGAGTAAAATTTCAATAGGATTGTGGGCTCACAAGTGCTTGGTGTTTAACAGGCGCGTTTTTTTTTAATAGCGATCAATTCAGTGAAGATCTATCATGTTTCAGTTCATCATATTTTCATCCTTGGTAAGCCAATAAATTCAGAGAATCGTATCCATTAATTATAACCAACGAATATAGGCGTATGTCTGATTATTAAGAACTTCGTAAGTCGTAACATCTCGCATTAGTGCTTCAAATGTAAGCGAATTTGAATATTCAAACATGGACACATTGCTTTGCGTATGTCATGGCCGCACTATCCCGGGTAACTAGTAAATAGGTGACTCCTTGTAAGTCAAAATCAGTTTCGACATCCCACAGAAAAAAAAACTGCCCCCTGCCGCAAATCGAAATATGATATTTCGTTCGTCCAGGCCGTAGTCTAATCACTACACCAACTACACTACTCCCGCTCCCATCACAAGTAACAGCAGTGGCTGTCATGCCATAGTACAGGATATAACATTCTTTTTCATCTAGGTATCTCACCCCCGTCCATAAATTCCCGTTTAAGAAAAATATACAGTGTGATTCAAAAAGATGGACTCAATTTAGTACGTCTGTATATCCTGAACTGTATATCGTATATGGATGATCTACATAACATTTGAAAGAGGAGAGTCTAATTTTTAAATATCATCGCTAAATCGCTTGTCTAGGCGTGCACAGCCGTGCAGCAGCGTCAGTTGGGAGCAAAATGACTACTATGTAGCACAAGATTTTTTGCGTTCGTGAGTTTATTAAAACTGAGTCGTCGACTGCTGTGCAGCGTGCGTTTCTTCTTCGTTTCAACATTCAACCTCCAATGAGGAAGAGTATTTGTCGTTTGAATCACCAGTTTGAGCAAACAGGCTGTCTGTGTAAAAGCAAAAGCTCCGGCCGACCACGTGTATCAGAAGAGAACGTGAGACGAATTCAAGAGAGTTTGAGCGTAGCCTATGCAAGTCAACCCGTTGAGCGAGCAGAGAACTTGGAATACCGCAACCGTCTGTCGTGTGTTGAGGCGCAGTTTACTTTTCAATTGAGTCCATCTTTTTGAATCACTCTGTATATTTCCATAATCAGAGATCATATTTCTGTGGTGAGCTATGACTTCTGCTGCTGTCGCTGTTAGTAACTGATATAAAATGCTGATTTTTATATGGTTTATATGGCTAATAGCAGCAAAGTTACTAATTACTTTATAGTGTTATAATACTTTATTATCCAACAGATGCACAAATATATAATTCGTAGATACAATGAGAATTATTATAAAATATTTTCAAATATTTTATAATAATTCTAATTGTATCTACGAATTATATATTTGTGCATCTGTTGGATAATAAAGTATTTTAATCGTCATTGATGCACGGTACAAACATGAAGATTTATAACGTTATGTTCATATTAGGCACATCTTACTTCCAGACTTCACCTACCAGGTTTCAGCTTCGGGTCGCAGTGCTTTGTGAGAGACAGATTGGCAGCGTGAGAAATGTTTACATCCCGATGGACATTTTTCCCAAATACCGCCATTATTACAGTCATACTAATGACGTGGAATGTGACATATTTTACTTGTTGCTGACGTAGATAAATGATTACATTTATTCACATCGGCGTTAACGAAACGAAGAACCAAACACAATTTTCCTAAAAATAAGAAGAAATGTCCCTCCTTTCTAGAGAAAAGAAAAGAAAACCTTAAACAAATGCGGCCCTAAAAATTTTGGACACAATCCACCCATTTGTCTCACAAGTGTCTAGCATAAATCTTTGGCGCATCGGCTTACAATACCTGACACTGCTACCCTCACCAATGTCTAACCGCCTTCTCTCTTCTGTTCCCACCATTTCGTATCTCCATCTTTATTTGTCTCTCATTATACTCCTTGGCTGTACCAAGCAGTAACTCAGTATTTTATTGCACGGTAGAGGGATTACAGAAGACTGAAGTGGGAGCGTTTTGATGCATTGTTGATGTGAACACTGCATGGTTAAGGTAGCAAGTCAATTCCAGACTTCTATTTCTCAGTTCAGAATAAAGAAAAAAATGTACTTTTATTAGTTTCAGTGTTCGTAAAACAGAAGTGCAGAATTCTTTAATGGCTTCATTTAAAGACATTTTCACTTGCTAAATTTGTAGAGCTTCGCTGATAATTAGTATGAAATATGAAGCATTGGTGAGATGGTACTGGCACGAAAAAGACGAATTTTTTGGAGACAGGTCTGTCCCCATGCTTCTTTGTCTTCCACAAATTCCACACGTCCCCCCTATGCCTTTTAACCTTATATTAAATGTGGGAGGCAGTTCATTTGAAAATATGCTTAACTCATATTTTCAAGTGTATTTTATTAAAATACGACTAACTGAGAGGTTATTTAACAACTCCTAAAAAGTCGTACAGTTTATACAGTGTTGAAAGCGACAGCAAGGAATTCTTGAATGGGCAGCGGGTAAAGTACAGGAAGAGCCTGTCGCAACCGCGTTTGGGCAGTGGTGTAAAGAATAGGAGGAAAACCGCCAAAATCAGCATTCTGAAGAGCTGTCTCATACCCATTTAAGCCATAATATTGCAGCAACATTTCAATGTATATTTTCGTGTTAATCGCAATAAAAGCGTCGTTGAAAATCCCGTCAGTATTTATTTAAACCACTCTTATACACTCGACTATAAATGTAAGCCTATAGCATGACATATTGTCAGTCAATTTAATGTGACGAAGTTATACAGAGTTCAACTATGTGGCACGAAAGTCATGAATAATTAAGACTGTAATGACTTGGAAGGAATAAATCGAGCCGGGTTTAAGGTAGGGTTTGGCGTCCTGACATTCGCCTAGAGCCGTTGTAATTATTTGGAAATCTAGCAGAAGCCGCTAATATATGGACAGCGCCCTAGGTCAGGCGGCAACTTTGTCTGTTCAAATTTCACAATGGAAAGCAAACAAGACCTGGAAAGTTCATACAATTAAAATGTAGAGTTTGCAGCTAACTTCCATTTTGCGATATGCTTATATAAACCTATCACTGGAGGTCTATCAGTTAAAATTTAAAATCTTAAAAATTTGAGAAAATACATTAGCTAAGATATTAAATATTGAGCAGTTTATCAATCTAAATGTTTGAAATTCTACACAGCCAATGTAAACAATATGGGACCCCATACTGTAAGCACTGAACATGTCATGTCCATGTACTGAAATGTCTACCTGATAATGGTTAATTGTAACCGAAGTATGTAGTAGCATACTTTACATTGTTGAATATATTGTTGTGTTTTTTACTGAACGACATTTTATTTCATACTGCAGCACAGCAGGATGGCTCGTATCGAATTTTTAGAGAAGTTTCTTGCTGAAAATAATGATAATAATCAACATCAAGTATTATTGATATGCAATAACAGACATTGGCCAACTAAGCACGCAAGTAATTAAATCTTACAAGATGTTCCGAAGATGATCATCTGAAATTTTCGTTACAATGCTGAAAATCACAGATGTAAAAGGCAAATGAATTTATGACTCTGCACGGGCTGGTTGCATTTTACATTTTGTGCAAAACGTATTTTGTCCACAAATCCTTATACTGCTCTACATGTGTTATCAGTTCAGGAATTTACGTAGGTAGAGTCCCCGGATTTATTGTGCATTGGAACTAGAAATGTCTTCAACCGACTTTTGTTCGCTGGTTGCATTACAGCATCAAATCAGAAATAATTCGAATGTATATGCTTAATTTTGAGTCTAGTTCTGTGTTCTTTTTTGAAGAAAGCCTTCTTCGGTTCAATGAAATGTGTTTCGCAGAATTATTTTCATCCATAAAGGTAACGAAGGTTTCAATGAAAGATCTATGTAAGACTTTCTGGGTAAAAGAGCGCTTCACTGTCAATAGTTAACACTACCCAACAAATCCATTCCCCCGCAACAACTGACCAAAGGGCACTAACGACTCCTAGGCAAACATTACTTCAATCTGAAAATATCTTATCCCATTTTACCGAAAAAAAAAAAACAAAAAGAAAAATGTTAATTTCGAGGCTCATCCAACATTGAAAGAAGAACCGCGTTGAAACTGTCAATTACCCTGAGGGACTGACAGTAATACACATTGGTTCAAACTATAACGCTTCTGTTTTTATTGGCGGAAGCTTCTGGGTTCGAATACAAGCCAAGATACAAATTATCCTGCATTAGGTGTCAGTAAATGCGGGCAAATGCATGGACAGTAATTTAAACTGGGCTATAGTGGTTCTGAACATATAACTCATGACTGCAAAACTATTCTACAATATACAGGTCTGATCTAAACTAATCACAGAGAGTCTTCAAGTAAATTAGGAAGAGCCAAAAACAGGTAAATGGAAATCGTAAATAAATATTTTTAATAGTTCCGCCACTATTTATGACGTACGTCTGCTGGGAAAAGGCGCAGGACTCAACGGCTACAGTCGGCGTGGACTCATACAGGACATTTAGAATGAGGATCACAATTTGAATTACGTCTGTGGTCAAAAACCTTCGTCAGACACCGTTAAAGCTTTTCTGATTATTTAGTTCTCTTGCGTCTTCAATTCAAGAAATTTCTTCAAGAGAATTTGCAGGTGTAAAATAAAAATGTTGTTTTACTCACAGATTTATACGTCAGAGATGATAGCTATCATCCAAGTAAGCAGGATCATACCTGGAAAAGAAATAAAAGATCTCAATAAAATACAAGAAGTTTCGAGTAAAAATTAAAAAGTCGATTTTCATTTTATTTACGAGTATATGAAGGTTGCATAAAAACCTTTTGCTCAACACTTCCTTTATTGATAACAATTTACTTTTCTCGTAATCTCCGTTAACTTAACAGCCTTACGGCCAACAGAAACAAGAACATTTACCTTTTCTTGTACCAGTACGAATTTTGTACTCGCAGCCACTTTTTACTTCTTCATTTCTTCATTAAACTTATCACTCTCCAACGTTTCCTACGGATGGCATTCCATGGGGATCCTAACGGGTGGAAATCTGAGGGAATAAATTATGTTAGGTATAGCAGCTAGGGAAGAACAGTCCCTCCGAAATTTGTGATTGCTTCCTGTGTTTTCAAAATTGCGTGTGACCGTGCGTTTTTTTTATAAATACAACACGTCAGTCGATAAGACAACACTTTATTTACATACAAAAATAATACATTTTTTCAGGGCGACATGTTTCGACCTTATAAGGTCATCCTCAGGCCCTCCAAGAAGACAGATGCTTACAAGTTTTTGTAACTTGTAAGCATTTGGATCCCACAATGCAATGAAACATAAACAACTTCTTGGAGGGCCTGAGGATGACCTTATAAGGTCGAAACATGTCGCCCTGACAAAATATACTATTTTTGTATATAAAAAAAGTTTTGTGTTATCGACTGACGTGTTGTATTTATATGTTATAACACTTCGGGATGGAAAACATCAAATTTATAGTGAATTGTTTTGCTGAAGAATGATTTCAGCTACTTTTTCTAGAGTCAACTTCTACTGAAAATCTAAAGCAATGTACAGATCTGAGTTAAAGGTCTGAACGCGAGGCACGATGTCTACCAAAACCAACCCTTCTGTATCCCAAGAAACGGTGGACATGGATTTCTCTGCTGAAGGTATAGTAAATTATTCGTAAGTGAAGCCGGATGATACCAATTCATTGTCTGTCCTTTTGCCTGCTGTTCAAAGTGACGGATACATGTTTCAACTCTACTAACTATCCGCAACGAAAGGTTTCACCAAACTCCTCCTAACGGAAGACCGAAGACTGACACACCTTCTTCCGCACATTGGTTCGTGTAACCCAAGAAGCACAAACACTAACCGATAATTTTATTCATATTTCCTTTTGATACTGACAGTTAGGTTTCAGTTGTAATCCGTCGGTCGGGTGGAATAAATAACTCAGCAAGTTAAAGCAACGCCTAAAGTGAAGGCCGTTGTCGGCCAGCCAGAGCGCAGCTTGTCACTGACCTCCGCTTGGCGTTTCTCAGAACCTGCAATTCGTGAAGCCGCAAGACTAACAGTGTTTATATCAACAATAATTGCGCTAAAAATATTTTCACCCGTTTGTGAATTTTCGTCACTAATTCCTTCTCTGCCACAAGACATTCAATAACCACTTGCTGTTTAAACGAAAAATCACCATAACACGCCATCTGACGACCTCCACAGCGCATGCGCGAGAAAACATGCTAATTCGTTTCGCTGAAATAGCAAGCGAGACATTCAAAATTCTCCGTTAAAAAATTGCAGATACTTCCTATTGATTTTGACTGAAGTACAGAAATTGTTGCAAACCATATTTTGGGCAAACTATTTTTTTTACTTCACTCTTACTAACCGGGAGCTGTTATTCCTTTCGGTGTCAATCGTCACTTTATTGTACTTAACAACGACTTCAACATAAACAAATGCATCTTTCCTATCAAAATATTTAGCCCGACTTTCTTATGATACTCAAAATATACAGGGACACTTTCCTCAAACAGCATTAAAACTCTGGTCTTTGTACCGCAGTTCGTTCTCTGTGAGGTACGAACTAATTTATTGAATATAATTCAGACGAATTGTAGTCTTCAAAGTGTCAGTTCTTATCAGTAATAATATTTACAGGCGAATCTGGCTCAAGGCCTCGCTTCTGATTCGTAAGTTTTGAATAGGTACGTATAGAAACCTCTGAACGCGGAATCAGCCCGCCTCCAGGTCCCTCCGAAAGGAATTATAACTCATGAACTCAATGTTCGAAATTTGCACGACATTACACAACTTAGACTGCGCGTCGTTTTTGATTGGCCTTGATAATACACCAAATTTTCTGTCAGAGAACAAAAATTGTCCGAAAGTTCAGAGATCTTCTAATCGTACGTATTCGTAAAATTCCAAAATTCATAACCACATTTCTCTACACCTTCACTTACACACTGGCGGTATAGTGATGTTGTATTAAACATGGCACACGAAGAGCGGGAAATCTGATCAAATGTGACGCAGTTTGTTAGTTTTAACTACATTTTATGTACGTAAACTTCAAACAAGTCCCGAATGGAATAAATAACGCGAATGCCGCAGACACATCTAATTATGCTGCAAGAGTGAGTTAGGGCTGGTGGCAGGGGATGGGAGGTGGGGTCTAAAAGATGAATGAACGCAATGAAAACATTGGTAGACAGAATATTGAGGAACTGAAATATGGCTAATGAACTGGATGCAATACACATTACTGTCTGATTACGTTCGTTTTTACCATAAAGAATAACGGCAGGCAGGAGAATTTCAGTCGAGTTAATCATGCATAATCTGCATCGAAAAGCGCACTGCACCAGTGTGTACGTGTGTGTGAGTGTGTGTGTGTGTTTGTGTAAGTATGTGTTTGTGTGTACGTGTGTGCGTGTAAATATATCATGTAAAAAAACAGCAATCTACTATGACATATGGATCAACTACATTCAGATCTCATTATTACACCAGGTACAATGTCTAACATTAAAAAAATACATAACAAAAATAAACATAGCACCTAGGATGATACGACATTACCCTTCATAAACAGATTTAATGTTTTGTTGACCGTGCATCGTGATATATCCGTATAACATGAACCAACAAGATGCACTATTTAATATTAATTTATTTCAATAATAAACCTATACATGTTTCGAGCAGGCTTGCAGCTCATCATCGGGAGAATCAACTCTGTATTAACAGCAACCGGTATATTCATTCCAGCAACCAGTCAACATAACGTGTACGTAGTTCATCTTGTTGTTTCCTACCTTACGGATATTTCTTAAACGGCTATAGCAGGATAGAAGTGTAGAACTTCAACTGACATAAACAGTATTTTTCGCTTATATCATTTTTCAAACACAAATCACATTATTTTAAGACATCATTGCTACAACTGCTTTACATAGGCCTCTTCATAATAAACACTGCATAGAAAGCAAGGAGTAACTTCATAACACTAAGACAGTACTTTGCACCAATGACCTTACAGAAAATTACCTAAAGGAACAGTGACTGATAATGACTCTGACTTGCTCTTAAGTGAAGGACAATCCATTTCAGAAATATGAATCCACGAATTACACGTAAATATTCATAACCTTCTTTCTTCCGTGTATATTGCAGTTCTGATATTACACTTCTCGCCCTATCGAAGGCAACATTTATCTTCAACCGTCGAGAAAAATCATAAATCGTCTACATCACGTGACCCAAAATCCGTTAGTTGTGCCTATGAGAAGGAAATGCTTTATCTAAAGCGTCTAAACAGTTTTCTTGTTGGAAGGTAGCTGACGGTCGGCATTACGTGACACCACGTGTCTTTCCTGGGATAATACGTTGTTACACAACTTAGATGGTCTTAATCTTATCTTGTACAAGAGGCCTATGTAACAAAAATGAAAGTAAATTGGACAACGTAGTGGCGAATGACCTGATGATAATGGATGACTGGAAAGGATGAAAAAGGGCGTTATTTCTTTCCTCTTACTTATTTCTTGTTAAGTTATTATTATTATACGATACGTATGTCTCCTGTCACAGGCCTTTTCTTCCCGGTACTTCTGTTGAACCAGTGGTGATCCCCACTGCTCAAGCTTCAAGCTTCACACTGCAGTACTTTCCGTATTATGTGTGATGTTCCAAATATAGCTGTCTTTTGTAGTGAAACTACCGAATGTTTTCCTCGTACAACTTCCAGATTTTTCCTTAAGCTTCTCGTTACTATTCCAGTGGTCCCAATTGTTACTGGTATAATCTACATTTCAGGTTCCACATTCGTTGTATCTCTATAAATAAACTATTTGATTTTAACTTTTTCCGCTTCGTTTTGCACAACATTTCTGTCTGCGGGTATTAACACATCTATCAGTGTGCATGTTTTCTCTTTTTTGTTTTTAATTATTACATCTGGCCTATTTGCTGTAACTTCTCTGTCTGTATTTACTGCTTGATTCCACAACACTGTGACATCTCCCTCTTCACACACTGGCTTGGGCATGTGTGTGTACCATTTGTCTGTGGTTTCAACGCCTAAGAATTTGCATACTGAGTAGTGCAAATGTGCACAAACTTTATCGTGTCTAATTAAATATTCGTTATTATTATTATTATTATTATTATTATTATTATTACGGCTGCAAACTTTGTGTGTGCAAGTGTCTACATCTCTATGTAAAACATCGCTTCTTACAAGAGATTCCATACTAATTTTAAACTCTCCACTCAGCTACCAATATTTCTAGGAAATTGGGGCTTCTGTTTCAATACTTAATTTATACTGTTGTTCGTTACTGCTGTTACATGTACTGTTTTTTTCGCTTGTTTTGTGTCCAGTTTTTCGATTTTGTGTATTTTATTGTTTGTTATATTTGTGTTCTTGTGCCAGCTTGACAATTAACTTCTGTGTTGTTGAACGACGTATTAAATTATTATCACTCCAAGTATTGTCATCATTATTATCACTGTCAAAGCACTGCTGAGAATATGTACGTAACAACCAAATTTTCGACTTCTGACATCACAAACCGCGAAGCTAACATTTCCTCAATCAGTAAAGGAAGTCCCTGCATTTTATGGAACCTTAAGGATCAATGAATTGTCCCGAAGAACCCAACACATATCTCTATTCTGAGCCATACCAATACAGTCCATAATCTACAATTTTATTTTTTTAACATGTGTTTTAATACTATCTTCCCATCTACGCCTATGTCCTCCCAGTGTTTTCCTGTCTCCAAGTTTCCGAACCAAAAGCCGGTGTGAATTTCCTTTCTCCCCTATGCGAACGGAAGTATGAAATTTTCCAAACCGTGTTGCAGGCTTCATCCTGCAACACGGACACTACTCAAACCCAGCCGCTGAAGCCTGCTGAAGGCTAAAGGCTGAAGCCTGCAACACGGACACTACTCAAACCCAGGCGCTGAAGCCTGTAACACAAACGCTACTCAAACCCAGGCGCACCAAATCTCCAACACACAACGAACCGAGAAAAAAACGACCGAAGTGGTAATTCAACAGCACAGTCGCAAGCTCCTGATGATGGATATATTAATGTCCGAAACATGTTGAGCACATAACAAGTGAAATAAAATAGCAAGTGACATCAAGTTGGTTATTTATTCTTTACCGGAGCTAACTTGTCTGGAGGTAAGCGATACTGTAAATTTTTGTCTGTAAAGCAATGAAGTGGGGGGGGAATGTTTTGAGGTCATATATTTTGCCCTATTAGTATCTACAGCTTTCCTTCGAGAAAACAAAAAGCACTGAGAAAGACAGAAGATAGTAATTGTGCTGGCTAGCAGTTGTCACTTCTGCTCCTGAATCGGTACATCTTGCCGGTCAGAAAATCAGATAATCTATGTTTTCGTACTATAATTCAGTCCCTCTAAGGCAAATTGATGTGGTGTTAATTTTTCACCCTTTCCTTGCACATAATCCCTAACGGAACATTTTTAATCACCATCAAAACACTTTTAACCACGAGTAAATTAGATGGATAAGCAGGTATTAGAGAAGTAGAAGGAAGTAAAAAAGCCCAATAGTATGGATAAAGATTTTATTTTGGAGCCTGAGAGGAATGAAAAATACGATTCCATTAGTGGGTTTCCAGACTTTGCCTGCTCGTCCTTCCGGTAAGTGTAGCATGTAAACTGAGACTTTACAAAGATGATAAGCAGCAGCCTAAACTAAAGACAACGGCATTTGGCTTTTACGAAAGATTGCAAAATATATTTGTTACAGTCAGTACTCCAGCATTCCAGTAGTGGTAGAAAACCCCTTCCCAGTGTCACATTTTCTACCACAAATCTCGAACGGCTTTGGATGGGAGGAGTCTGGACTTTATCTGCGAGACTGCTGATTAATCGAAAAGGAAAGTCAATTGAATTATATTCAAATCTCACGTCCCGCTGCACAGTAAACACCTTCCGTCTCAGATATAAACATGTTCTGTTAATGAAGGGAAAAAATATAAGCCTGTTCTGAGAACTTTATAAAGAACAGAAACACCTTCTGTGAATAGAATAGAATAGAATAGAATACAATACAATAGAATATAAAGAATAGAATGGAACGAAAATTAAATCTGGCGGTAAATAAGTTAGTCACTGGTGTTAAAAATGTTAACGACCTACGTTTTTTTCCATTCTCTGGCGCACAATCGGTATTCACTCTCCCTCCAGGACACCAAATGTAATTGCTGAACAAAAACAACAGTGACATTTCGGAATTAAACTAAAGAAAGGTGCAAAGTGGCATGTGACGCGTCACAGAACTAGGCCCTAACGAAATCGCGGCTGTATGAAATATACTACAAGTGAGCTTTTCTTCTTGTCTACATCTAAAGCACGTAACTCCTAACGACGAAAGTACGTGGACTGCATCTGGTGACAGATATGGCGACACAATTAAGAACAAAGAGGTATTCCTTCCCACCTAATTTACTGGCTGTACGTAATGAGTAACGAATGTTCAAGCAGCTTTCTAAGAAAAGTGCCTGTTCTCAGGAGAACTGAATACATAAGAAGCAAGAGGCATTTCTGACATCCAGAACTAAGTGTATAGAGCAATAAGTGAAAGGTAATTTCGTCAAAAAAGGTTACAAAAATTAGAATATATGTTTTACATCCAGAATAGAATGTACAAAGAGTGACAGGTGTTTATGACACCCAGAACTGAAGGCAGGGTCGCGAAAATCCCGGCAGCCTAATCGCCTGGTCGACCACATTTCGTAAGGTACAGTTAATGTATTCAGAGAATAAGTGTTTAAATTTTTTCATGTACATACAAAAACGTTAGTTCACAAGCAACGAGATGACAGCTCACGATATCAGTGAGGTTCACAGGCCACTCCAGAATATTGGTCCTCAAAATGGAAGCTCATTCATGTCATGCATCTGGCACCAAGTATTTGGAGGTAGCTCTTAGATTTTGGAAAATTTGTGGACCCCTAACTAAGTATAAAAACCGGAAGACAATTTTTACACATACGACCAAATGCATAAAAATATTAGGGCGTTCTTCACATATAAAACCAAGCGTACAAATTTAAAAGCATTTTGACACCCAGAACTGAAAACAAAAGAGTGTATAAAGAATGCACAAAATTTCTTAAAAAGACCAACAAATGCACTTGGGTGTATGAATGCAATTATATTACACAGTAATCACTGACATGTTTCGGCCATTCAGTTGGCCATCTTCAGGGTGGCGAAAAGAGGAATATAAATGAAATGATGTGTGCGTTGTATTCTTGGTCTCAAAACCCTTAAGATGGCCACATGAGTGGCCGAAACATGTCGGCGATTAACATGTAATAAAACTACATTCATACACCCGAGTGCATTTTTTTTTATGTTTTTAAAAATGTTTATGCACCTGATCAATTCACTGCACTTGGAACGTATAGAACCAAGTGAAAGGAGTTTATGAAAAAGAGTAATGAATGTATAAAAGTAAAAGGCATTTGTGTTATAAATAACTAAAAGTCTAAAATGTGAAAGACGTTTCTGACATCCATAACTGAGCGTAACAAAAGGGTAAGACACTTCCGACATTTGAAGAACAATAGCACAATTTCTACGTGCTCAGCCGATTTGTGATTATTAGTTGCCATAACATTATTAGTTGCCATATACATAGGTCCATGCTTTTCTTCGACACTGCATCGAAACTTTATGAAATATTCAGGAAAAAAAAAAAAGACAAGTCCTTACACTATTAAACTTGAGAAGCATGAGATTAATGTGCATAATGTACAAAAATGTACTTCTTACCTTGCAGAAAGTACACTTCATCCACATTACAAAGGATGATATATTAATACTATTTACTGTTTTTTTTTTCAGAAAGTATATCTGATATTTTATCCGCATATCACAATTACTCAGAAAGTAAAGGATTCGAAGCAGACACTTACTGTCTAAGCTCCAGCCCCATAAAATAATATTTTAAAAATATTTAACAAGAAGCAGTGACTAGGAAAGTATATTTCTACAATTCAAAATCAAGTTCAGGTAATGAAAAATAAACTTATTACATTGCGTGATTTATAAACAGTCTCCATCGTGTATAGGAAGGAAAACTGCTTATTCAAAACAAATAATTTAGTGCAAGTAATACACAGTTTACTTCATCGTGCTGGCAATTTTCTGTACAAAGTAAAACTGGATGCACAGCAAAGTTGCTTGTTCGGCTGCATTATCTCCTTAAGTGGAAACATAAGGCGTTACACTAAGCACACATCCGTGACGGCAGTCACAGCGCTACGAAACATTAACACAAACTACGAAATAAAAATCATAGCATCCCAAGTAAATTATACTGAAATAAGACGTTTCAACACAGCAAAATTTATGGCACGCAAGAAAGAAGGGGACAAGAAAATAAAATGTAACATTGAAGCTTCCAGTTTCTTATTACCAACAAGTCATATTTACTAATTCGCTTACAAACTGATTATCTGGAATCACCCAATTTACCTTACGCAAAAACACGTGCCTTACGGGTAACAGTACCTAGAGTCACAAATCAAAATTAGTGAATTCGAATTCCAAGTGATATTAGTTTTGATATGGATTCAAGTATGACGTATTGCGTGTTGATAGCTTAAAGCCAATTAAATATTTTCCTAGTTTTACCTGTTTCAAAGATACAAAGAAGTAGGCCGCATGGGTGAAGGTATTATAAAATATATCAGATAAAGAAGGCTTTACAGGAAAAGCTGTCGAATTTCTGTAAATATTAAGTCCAAATATTAGTGTAATTATATCGTAATATGTATGGTCACAATAAAATTAAGCCAGTATTTATTTGTTTGCGGTGAAGCGGGAACAGCGACATTGATTAGCGCGACAAAATTATTATCGAAATCGTAAATATTAACTTTCGATTATAAATTTTATCGAAGTAAACCCAACAGTTTCGACAATTAGAATATTAGTAATACGCTTACTCTTACACCTCTCATGCAGGTATATTTTACGTGTCTGTCCAGCTGTATAGTAACATATTTCTTTTGAATTGTGGCCGGTCAAAGATAAGTTTTGTTTATATTACCAACGCGATATGAACATTTAATAAGAAACGGTTAATTAATCCCCGAAATCAACTTGAGCGTCGCAAAATGCTCTTTAAATCCTTACAGAAAGCCAGAGAAACAAAATAATCTTTGGTAAATGCCAGATGAAGTAGTGAATCTCATATCTCTAAGTTTAAACATTTGCTGTAGTTTCGGAAGACTCCATCGGATACCTAGAACTTTCCTTAATTCTTGCACGCCCTGATCAGATATTCAATATTCTCATTTGTTTCTTTCCTTTTGTTTCATATTTTTTCTGTTCAGTACCTCGCGGGTATTTGGCAAAAGTTCGCGGAAACGTAGCGCGAGGCGGCACGCAGGTTGAGAATCGCGTAATTTCTGTTCAGCCTGAAAATTCAATTCCTTCCTCGAACAGAACAGAAGTCGTGTCTTCAGCAACAACAGCCGGTTTATGCCGCTCACGATAGTAGTCGCTATTTGCCGTAAGACTCAAACGAAACACACGAATAAACTTGGTGGAAAAAGAAAGGCACCTTTCCTATTGTTGCAGCAATTGTTACAGTGCGACTAATGGTTCACAAGTAATTATCACGCTCTTGGCTCGTTATCTGATCTTCCTTTTCCTTTTTTAATATTCTCATTTATCGAGCCACTTGTGGTTCGTGTAGCTCAGTCGGTATAGCGACTGACTACGGGCTGGACGATCCGGGATCGAATCCCGGTAAGGACGAGATTTTCCGCCCGTCCAGACCGGCCCTGGGGCCCACCCAGTCTTCCGTAAAATGGGTACCGGGTCTTTCCCGGGGGTAAAGTGCGGTCGGGGCGTGCTGCTGACCACTCACCCCCCTTCCAGTGCTACAGCTATACCTCTACCCACCCTCTGGGCCACACCGGGCCTGTAATGGGATCACTTTACCTTTACTGTACCGAGTCACTGTACAATACTCCTGCATGTAGAGTACATTGATCCTATGCAACCTGAACATGGTTCATTACCACGTTGATCCCTATCGGACCGAGAGTGTTGGGTCGGTCGTCGTTATTTCGTGCCCGTATTTCCGTTTTCGTCATCCCATCAAAACCGCCTTCATAAAAATCTTCCCACTCCCTCCTTGAAAAATTATAACCCACACGGCTTCCTACAAAATCTTACAGTAAGGATATTTTTAAAAGAACACCAACCAAAGATATAAATTAAATTTAAAACTAGAAACATTAATTAGCAAGCTAGCCGGTAAATAAATTATTCATTTAAAATCACACTTGGACACAAACCAAACTGAGAACACGAAATAGCCCTTTGATGATGCTAAAAGTCACATCTCGTTGTTAGAACAAGCACAGATAATAATAGCTGATTATCCTATCTCCTTCTATACACTGAAGGAGAGTGCAGATCCTGGTCCAGGGGGATGGATAGTGGGTAGAAACCAGCGCTCTGGGGAGCAAGTCATGAATCACGGGGGGTTACAGTCTGATTTACAACGCTTCACTTCTGTTCTCGAGGTTTGAATTGAGTGGGGAATTCACCGTGTCCCGGCAGCCATGGTTGTTTCCTAACCTTTCTCGTCTTACCAGATGTCTTAAATATTTCTGCAATAACCGTCAATTGTGACAATTTGACAATATTGTGCCTTACACAACGACACTGGCATCTCTAAACGGCACCCAAACACACCGCTTGTGACTACATGTGAGTGATCAACTGTGGACGAATAGGACTGGTCAATTGACAACCGCTCGCTTTTGAGACGTCCAAACTTATTTCATGTACTTTTTTTTCCAGCAGGTTTCCCTGACATTCTTCACGGCACGTACTATTTAACTCCAAATATCTAGCAGTAACTAAAACATTCAAGGTGTTCTCTGTATTTTATCGCACACGACAGTGCATTGCCTCTCCACTAAACGCCGCCAGAGATCTATAACCTGAAAAGGAAGAATCCAGCCGACACCCTCCAAATCGACTTCTTTAAGCTCCGTTTTTATATCAATGTATCACTTAAATTATAAGAATCGTTCCTTTTTTGCACGTCTGGGACAAACTTTATGCCTAATTTTCATGCTTCCCGTGCAAGTTAGAAGCCCCCTCCACCACAATGTCCGTGACGAAAACCTCATAAAAAGTATATGTCAAACAGAGCAAATTATAAAACTTATAATTACGCGGTTTTCCCAAGGCCCTTCTTTTCCTCTCTCTATGTCTCAGGTATCCTTCAGAACAGAGTATTTTGAAAAAAATCGTAAGATATGTTCTTTAAAATAAGAATTTGGTTTTCGTGTCTGGGCAAAACAGATAACACTACAGTTGGGTGTATTTTCATGTTTACATTTTTAACTAAAAATACGAAGACAGAAGATTCTAAAGTGAATGATAGAAAGAATAACAAGAGCACCCAGAATTTAATTTGTAGCTAAATCCTTAATCGATTCACTTATTATTTATGGACGTTCAAAAAATTTTGACATTGTCATGTTTTCAAATGATTGTTTAGTTATTTTGTGTTCTAGAGACAACACAAGAACCTAAACGAACGGTTAGGCAAAGCTGTTCTGAGCTAATTGAATTGATGTTTTGTGAACGAGATCGATTTCCCGAAGAGAAATGGATCTCGCTCACAAAATGCTGGGTTCAGATTTTGTTTCAAACAAGGAAAAGGGAGAAGGTCACACAGGGACTTATCCCGAAGTTCCTCCCTCATTATGTGAATATACCGAAGTCAATAAACTCCGAATTAGACTCTTTCGTCACAGTTATATATGTAACAGATTATGCACTCTCATGTTATCGTATTCCACATTTCTTAGACCCAGTTTTAACTGAAATACCTAAACTCGCATGTTTCCCTAATTTATTTTATGGATTTTCCGACGGGTTACATTTCAGTTTCATCAGAAGATGACAAAACAGAGTTAAAAGCGTTGGGAATGATTGCAACAAGTAAGTGATGAGGTTTATAGGAAGTTTTCACAATTGCTGCTTCCTTGTGTGGAAATCAATAAGCGGCAATTACGAGTATTGCAGTTGGACATTGGCAAACATAATTTCGAAGTTCCCCGTATCCAATGTTAGAGTTTCTAACGATATTCTGAGATATATTTAGAACACTTACTCTCAAACGTTCTGCCAGTTACTTTTAAACATCAAAATCACAACCAGAATGGTAATTACTTTCCCATTACTTCTAGATTTTGCTGTTGCTTAAATACAGTAATGGGCGAACATTTTTGCAAAAATGGGGGAAAAATGGGACAAATGTAAAATATGCTAGAGGCATCTCCATGCCAAAATTAAGTATAATATTGATAAAAAAAACAGTGAAGAAGGACTGGAATAGTACAGACGATGAATGTCTTTACCCCATGCTGTTTCAAAGAAAATTTACGAAGCATACGTCCCACTAAGGTTTCTAATACCAGTCTATCTGCCAGGTGTTAAAATCATATGGTATATGCGCCACTACCTAACTTATGATTGCTCACGTTTGACGTGTTAACACAGTTGGAGTCCAAAATTTAACCGTCACGTTGCACTATGAACACCTTTGTTCCGTAACATGAAATATAATATTTTTAAAACATTACTTTGTTACAAGCTTAATCTATAAATCGGCTGGCTAACAGTTGGAGGACAGATAAAGATAATACTGCGTCTTATGTTTCTAATGTTACATTGAAGCACGCTGTCAGTTCCGGACAGTAATAAATAAGAGTGCAAGAGAGAAACAATATTGCCGACGTGTGGGTGACATAACAAATAAACAGGCAGAGTTATGAACGGTTTTTAAAATCTTGGACTTCTTTAATACAAAAAGGAAAATTTATGATACTAAACACCTATTTTGCCTGATAAGCAATAAATTAAATTAAGGTTAATTGTCTTGTAGTGCAATGGGGTTGAGACGATGAGATTCTCATTTGTTCCGTAAGTTCGTGATGTAAATCATATCGACATTAATCGCAATATCAGTAAGTTCGGGAAGAAGTACCCTGAAAACCTAATCCAATTTGAAAGACCTTTCACTATTGTTCTCAGCCCATGCCACATTCACAAGCTTTGTGTCATCTCCAACTATTCAAGTATTATAATTAATCATGTGGCAAATTTTGCACAAACAATTTTGTTGCAATTTCCAATTTATTTTACACTTCGCCACATAGAAAATTAAAATTCGTGCACTTTTCTGATTAAAGCGTTTAATTTAGTGGCAAAATATCAATTTCTGGGGCATGTTTCCTCCTCCTAGAGTGACACTGCTCGCATTAGGAACAGGAAGCTGTCTGTTGCAAACGCGTTAATGAACTTACAGATTCTCTAAAATAACGGGATTTCTTGACTAGCTCACAGACCCCTTTAGCTTCCCTAGAGGAACTTTGTTCCATGTAGTGAGGAAGTAAGCAAGCAATTAATAGTGATGGTACACGCTCTCGTACAATGAGGATTTGTTTCAAAGCAATTTGCCGCACCGTCTCAACACAGACCTATATTTCATCATTTACTTTCATATCTTCACCACGGCATTCGCAGTAAGCTTACAACAGTATCTGAAAGTGATATTCTAACCTGCCACCTGTAACCAATGGACACTTCAATTTCTAGGATAAGTAAAAATGTGAAAGAGAGAAAAAAGTGTTTTGCCTAGAGACGGATTGTCAGCATTACAAAAGGCAACATCTTACTGTTTACTGGGTGGTCCGAACAGTGAAACAAATGCAGCTGTCCCAAACAGAATATTACAAATACATTTCGATTAAAGTATTTTGATTTTCATCTGGGCTAGTCTGCTGTGACAAATCGTAATATCTATCAGAGTATTGCATCGGTCACCAAGCCATATGCGTGTCAACAGTGTGTACACAGTCCTGATGAAATTAACATTAACGTAATAAAGACTGCATAAATTTAATTTTTCATGTTTATCCCGTAATACTCGTATAATTTCCACATATTTTCAATTAGGCGTCTTTTTTAAAGTTCCATAGTCTAAAATATATGGCGACTATCTTTTGGGATAGGATGATGTGTAGTTTGGTGGGCAATGCACATAATTCTGGAGATCATTCTGCCTTTATGTACAGGTTACAAGCGTCAGGTTCCAGATCCCATAACGTATAAGTGGTTTGTATCCAAATTCAGTGCAATATTTCACTATAATGAAAACAGTTAAAAAGACAACAAGAGAAATATAAACAGCAATCCTAGATATTAAGAAAACGATATAAAAACTTCACTGTCACGCTGATTATATTTATTAACGCGTGATTATATTAAAATTCAAGGTTAGAATTTAATAATTATTGGAAGAAAATAATAAATGTGTTAAAAACGGTAAAGTGATTCCGTTACAGGCCAGGTGGCCCACAGGGTGGGTAGAGGTGTAGCTCTACTCTTCCATGAACGCGGCACTAGAGGGGAGTGAGTGGTCAGCAGCACGCCCCGGCCGCACTTTACCCCCGAGAAAGACCCGGTACCCATTTTACAGGAGACTGGGTGGGCCCCAGGGCCGGTCTGGACGGGCGGAAAATCTCGTCCCCACCGGGATTCGATCCCGGACCGCCCAGCCCGTAGTCAGTCGCTATACCGACTGAACTACCCGGCCCAAAATACACGTAAATGTGTTACCACTGTGAAATCACATGTGGAAACGTATGAATAAGCTTTTTAGTCGAAATAGCGTCTCTCTGATTCACGCTCTCCGTCATGGTAACTGCGCTGTTTCAATCAGGCACAAAGATCACGCAAGTGTCATGACCCCAAAACGCTGAAGGATTTTTTTCGACGATTTGGGTGGTCGAACGATGAAGTAGCTTAGATAAGGAAAGTATGGCGAATCATATGACAGAATCTTCGCTTCAGTCCTACTTCCTGAATTAAAAAACCGATTTACGACATAGCTCTATTTGCAACCTATATGCCAACATTTGATACATCTGTACTGCTGAACTCCATCTTCCCTGACAGTACACTGTCATACGTTATAAATCACAGTGGACCAAGTGTCCCACCCTAAACTTCCTGCCAGTGAATCACAAGTGTAGACCACCCAGTAGCATCGCGATACTCATACAGAAGCATGAGAAGAAGGAAATTAACCATGAAATGATCAGTGTCATGCAATTGAACAGAGCTGGACCAAGCGTATTCAAAAATATATAGTACATAAACTAGCCATCATCATTCTTTAAAGGTAACTAAGATTTCTTTCGGACGGTTTATGAGCAGCATTAAAGAAATGCACAAAATAGCATAAAAGAAAGGAGAGAACTTCAGATTTTAGCAAAGTAGTAATGAAAAGTACAGTGATACCACGGCTAACGAAGATAATTCGTTCCGGAATCACATTCGTTAGCCAAAATCTTCGTTAGCCGAAATACACATACAGACGGAAAAGATACGCTCCTGGAATGGCCCGACCGTTCATGTTTGCTGCTTTATTCTGAATGAAGGCATCATGTTGTGCTTGAAAATCAATAAGTATTACACAAACGTACGTCAGCACAATCTATTTATTCTATAGTATGGCTACATGTTTCGACTAGATGATAGTCATTTTCAGGCCCTTACAATTTAGTTACCAGATACTTTGTCCACTTTGGGATCCCATAGTGTTTACATGTGGATTACATATTTGCTAAAGCGCAAAACTTTAGCATATAAGTAATCCACATGCAAACACTATGGGATCCCAAAGTGGACAAAGTATCTGGTAACTAAATTGTAGGGGCCTGAAGATGACTAACACCTAGTCGAAACATGTAGCCTTACTCTAGAATAAATAGATTGTGCTGACGTACGTTTGTGTAATACTTATTGCTGCTTTATGTTAGCGCGCGCATCCACTAAAACATTCGTTAGCCGAATCCATATTCGTTAGCTGAGTCCGAAAAACAGCGAAAATAATCTTCGTTAGACGAAAAATTCGTTAGCAGGGTCACTCGTTAGCCGAGGTATCACTGTACTATATTAAAAACGGGTTGTGATCTTAATCCAGCTATCACAAATTCCTGTAACCTGTTCATTTATCTTGATAATAAGTTATATATAGTATAATTTTAAACACTGTATAAATGTTTACATATAAGATTATGACATTTACGTATTTTTTTAAGTAATAGTTTAAATTTAGTTTCCATTCGACCTCTGCAGATTTCTCACACAAATACAATGCCACCCAAAATAAAACAGACTACTCTTTTACCGTCCGCTTCACAACGTTCCTGTAACTCACGCTCATTAAATTAGATTACAGTATATATATATATATTTATTTATTTATTTATTTATATATATGTATATATATGCTCACTGTTAGTCACGCACAATAAAAACAACTGAGTCTTCAATGCCTAAAATGAAGCAAGTGTCAGGATAGCGTTGCAAACGCTTAGTTTCGGAGAAACGAAGCAGTTGCCAATCGTAGAGGCAAGTTAGACTAGCAGCATTACTGACATATGAGATTCTTATAGAAGCACCTATAAAATTCACTGTCGGTTGTGGTGTGATGCCGTGCAGTCCGGTAGCAGTACGCCGATGTTTCAGAGGATCCTGCTCTCTCTGTCACGACAGAAGATAAGATTAATCTACACTCACGACGGAATTAGCTACACCATCTACGATATCGCTACATGTCCAGCAGACCACGTGACTGAATATACCTTAACGCTCTTCACCAAAATCGGATCAGATGAAGTTAACATGTTTAGTCCCACAGCACTTTTATCAACATGTGACTAGTAACAACACGTTTTTACCAGATTGTCTGCACAGCCACACACATATTCAGATTATACGTATATTTTTCTGGCATTGTTTGTTTCAGTTACGTTCTGCCATCTTCAGGCCAAGAACACAGTTGTCACTATAATAGCCAGGAATCCAGACCAGCTCTTTCTAACGAACCCATCAGAATATTCGCTTCCTTCTGAAGACCGAAACAGAACAGACAAATTTTTCGAAATTGTCTGTTATAACGAAACCAGCACAATTTATAAGTTGAAAGGCAACGGGGTGTCCTGTACAAATAAGGATAACTTTTATAATAGCCGAGCCTATAACACATAGAACATTGGCTTCATTAGACTAACATCGTGTAACAATAACTATTTATCAAACGCAACTACAAACAGCGTCATTCAAATCTTTATACCACAAAACAACTCAGTATAATACTAATAATAATAATCTTTTTTAACTCAAGAAAAACAGTCATGACTAATAACAACATGCTTCAAACTATTTTACTAAGATATGAGGAATGTGTAAAATATATAACCTTTACATACGCAGTCATAAAATACACAACAAAAAATAAACAATTTCTACGGCTTCCCAAAACGGAGAGGTTCAGTATGTTTAGTTTTGTGTTGCAAATACACGTAAAGAGAAGGGGTTGTTGCATATGAGGTACGGGAAGCTGGATTAAAGTGAACCAGAGTGGAATAATTTCTGGTTAGGGGTGGTCTAAACCCTAGGACTGGGCTCACACATCTTTTATTTTACATTCCCCCCCTCACCCCCCACTTACACATATTCGAGTAGCGCCAACCCAAGCCATGGTGTCGGTAAGCTCCATGAACGATAAAGATGTCTCTGAATATTATTGAGTGGCTTATCCATAATAATGCTCCGAGCCAGAACACAGAGGGAGAAAAAAGTGAGATGGAAAGACAGATGAAATTATATGTTTATGTCCGTGGGAGGAAGACAGAGAAGAAAACGTTATAGGGAGCTTTCACGTAATTTGCAGAAAGCATAGGCAGTGATTTACTGTCTTTCATATCTTTATTCATTTAGAAATTTTAGCGTTCATTTACAGTTACATCAGCAATTGAAACTGCACAGTGTATTTCCAGGCTCTTGTTAACTCTACAGGGCCTATCGTGTCCCTTACGTTATATTTCTGAAATGCACCACTGGGTAGATGAATTTGCTTTCTTTGTCAGATACCCGACGTGGATTTTTTATGTAGTATGTGGAAATAGCTGCTGTGCATTATAAATCTCTCTACTCTTTAGCGACTTGAATTTTCTGCAAACTACACAAAATATTCAAAGCCATGGAATTTGTGCCAACGAACTTGCAAATAAGATGTTACGGAATCAGGAGCCTTTATGAGTCCATTGATATGAAATTAAGAAGAAATTGTGTTGATATCAGTTGATCAAACTTTCAATCAGTCAACTTTAGGCAGTCAATAGATTAACCGATACAAGGTAACGTAAACGTACCCTGTAACAGGAAAAGAAATTAATAATTAACGTTGTATAATTCATTGTTAAACCGGCCGAAAAATAGACAGGTGGACAACATTAAACACGAAGAAAGTTTCACAAAAAAAACCTCATAAACGTAAATGGTCAATTGATTAAAATTTCAAAAGCCAGCTATAAATTAACGACATTTATTTTAACAGAGTTACATATTAGTTATGGACAGTTAATAATATTTCGCAGAAGCTGGTTAACTCCAACTTCAGGGCAGTCGAAGAAGTTTAAGTTTCATGAAAACAACGACTGTATTATACGAGGAGAGAACGGATATCTTGATGCCGCCACCTGATGATAGGTAAGTGTGACATATGCTGGAAGAATCTCTAGGTGGAAGCAAGGTTCGTGGTCGGAGAAAATCCTACCCCCACTTATACGTCTACAACTAAACATATGTGGCCATCCTTGGAACTAAACTCGGACCTAAGCGGAGAGAAGGCTGCTGCCAACAAACTCAGCCAGTTTTGCACACTTTTTCCAAAAATCTATGAGCCACCTCAAAATTGGAAGCTCCAGACGGGTGACACGAAAGCTCATTTCATACTGAGGTCCTGTAAATACTATGCGCCATTGCACTCCTGGGATGAGGTATGACTTGATATTAAACGACTACTGCTAATACCACCACCACCACCACCACTACAACAAATACTACATTACTAACGCCACTACTACTATTACTACCACTATTACTACACTAATACCACTACTACTAAAAATAATATTAGTAATAACGCATGACCATGTGCTTAGTAAAACTTCTGCTTACAATACTGCACTTTGCAGGGTACACCCAGACATTACCTAGAAACAAGCATCACGCTCGTATCACTTATGTACTGCGCAGTTGTGCCACTAAGGAATAAGCCTACACACGTACACAATTTCTGTTTCCCCTGCCTATACACTAATTTGCCATTAATATGGCTAACTGAACGCCCGTTTCTCCCTTCCTCGTTTTCTACATTGTTTCTGCCGGCTATGTATGTGTTAGTTACCTTCCTCCTCCAAATAGTATAAATCATTATTACCCAGAGATCGGGAAAAATTGCTGCAGAGTTGCATTCACGCCTGTTTTAAAACCCATACTGCTTTGCTGGAAAGAGTAATTGTGAGAGATATTAGAGTATAACTTAGACCTATACTAAACAGAGTTGTATATTACGGACTTGTAATACCATTTTGTAACAGCACCCATACTAATTCCCCTTCCCAATGTTTCCAATACGTTTTCATATTGCACGACAGTCGATTTTGAACAAAACGAAGAGCGAGAAACACTTTCATGATAAACGTGACATAAAAGAAGTATGAGACGTGTGTTTATTGGACCGTGCATCATCTTGATAGTTGAATAAAGAGATACCAACTTGATGTCACTTGCTTTTTTATTTCATTATTTACTGCTCAACATGTTTCGGATGTTAATACATCCATCCTCAGGACCTTGCGACTTATTTGTTGAGGTATTTAATGGGTTGTATTGCTCTGGTTCGATGTGTGTTGGTGTTACGATGTGGTTCGGCTGGGGTGGTGTGGTATCCGGATG
>Ga0136643_10001518_pt1 | contig 28540 bp, 16 predicted proteins | sample TergutLab28metaG_FD_96883 | JGI IMG/M metagenome (GOLD analysis project Ga0136643, IMG submission 96883) | Labiotermes labralis P1 segment gut microbial communities from Petit-Saut dam, French Guiana - Lab288 P1 (version 3) (version 3) | ecosystem: Host-associated > Arthropoda: Insects >... | reverse complement strand
GCCAAAAATTCTTCTCAATAACCTCCTTTCGAATACCAATAATTTCTGCTTAATGTTTTCTGTTAATACCCAACATTCGGATCCATATACTACTACTGGTCTGATTACCGTATAATACAGCCTGGAGAGGACATTCCCCTTCCCCAAAGTGTCCAGGCCGGCGGTGGGGCCACCCAGCGCAATGTACAGTAGCTACCGAGTATTCTTTCCAAGGAAGTAAAACGGCCGCAGTGCGAAGCGGACCGCTTGATCCCATTTAGCGCCGAAGTTAGGAATGGTACATTCCTTCATGAAGTGCACAAGAGCATTATTCATGAATATGGCTTACAGCCATACCATCATAATGCATAAACTAGTATACATCTCATTACACACGATTAAAATTAAGGGACTCATATTTAGTATATAATGAAACCACAGCATTCTTATATGGACACGTTAATTTGTGATACACGCGGGGCATAGCTGACCTCATGGAGCAGAGAATTTCTTTAAAGGTTCATTACAACTCCACTCTCACGAAGTCTGGCAAGGACGGGTTATGGCACCCCGTCGTTTGCTGCAGTAAATACGTTTTAATGAGCGTTCTAAAATTGCGTATAACGAATATAACTTCGTCATATGTCTGGTTATCTCTCCGTCAGTCTGCATGGAACAACTCGGCTCCCAATGGACGGACTTCCATGAAATCTGATATTTGAGGACTTCTCGAAAACATGTAGAGAAATTACAAGTTTCATTAAAATCCGACAGGAATAATACGTACTTTACACGAGGACCTATTTATATTTATGATAAAATCTCGCTGAATTCTTCGTCGAATGAAAAATGTTCCAGACAAAACTTATAGAGACAAAACACACATTTTAAGTTCAGTAACTTCTTCCCGAAATTCGTGCCATTTATGAAATTTCGAAAAATATGGAACAGCCAGAAAGGCCACAGATGACAATACAATACGGCGCATGCGCTTTGCATGCTGGATAGCTAAGGCTACACACACACACACACACACACGCACGCACACACACACGCACGCACGCATACACACACTTTCAGAATATGCAATACTTATTGCTTTTTCATGACAGCAGTGGTTACGCGAACGCGCTTCAATGTTACTTGATACGTACACTGCAATTAAGAATCACATCCGTTATCACGTCTTGCTATTTACCTAATTAGTTCATTATTAATTTCAGGTTTATTTAATACCACTGTCAGTAGTTCAGACCACAATGACCTAGAGTGGAATAGCCGGATGACACTGATAATGAAAAAGCAGCTGTAAGCTTGTTAATAATTCGCACGTAGGAAGAGTAAAATATTTTTCAACAAAAAATACAGCACCTTAATATTAATAAGCAATAAACGTTGCACTTCTTAATGCTTGGTGCTCAGTAATTTCGTTCGGAGGTAAACGGATCACAAGACACAATAATGAGCTTTATATGCTCGACGATGAACTGTACACAGTCAAGGTGATAAAAACAGTAAGACTGAAGTGGGATACCTCTGCAGAATGCAAGAACTGGATCCTTGCAGAAAGCTTACTCGACTTAAACCAGAAGGCACTTGACGTGTAGGAAAACCTGAGTTGAGGTGGCTTGAGTCAGCTGAGGAATTTTTTAGAACACAGGCGTAAGGAACTGGAGACTAAGTAGCGGCATAGAGAACAGTGGAGGACAATTTTGGAAGAGGCTAAGGTTCACCAAGGACTGTAATGCCAGAAGAAGAAAAGGAGGAGGAGGAGGAGGAGGAGGAGAAGAAAAAAATTGGGGGAGGAGGAGGAGAATGGGAAGGAGGAAGAGGAGGAGAAGCAGGAGGAGAAGGAGGAGGAGGAGAAGAAGAGGAAGAAGGGATCATAAGTAACGTGTAGATAAACAAAAACTCTGAAATCGAAAGTCCTGCCTCAAGCGAATGCGAAGGTAAAATACATGAAATTCATTAGTTCCTCCTGGTCACCGATTGTGGCAGCAATTTCAATTTTTTAACGTTAGTACTTCTGTTAAACACAATGTTTTGAGAAGGAATTAATAAAAACACAGGACACTGTTATCATTGCCGAATCACATGCATTCTAAAAACGTCTATCTTGAAAATATCCTTTCGGTAGGTCAATAGATCATGATTTCGCGAAGAAACGTTATCGTGTGTGTGTGTGTGTGTGTGTGTATATATATATATATATAATGTGAAAGGAAGCCGTCGTTATTTATTCTGAGGTATTATCCAGGCACTAGCCTGGACGGACTGAGGAAAATACCTACGAAACAGAAATGACAGTCGTGCTACAGCCGACGCCAGTCTTTACACTGACATCACACAGCATAGTGTAGCGGTGCAGAGAAACAAACAACAACGGTAACGACTTACCAATAACACAGAACTATTTGCTAACGAGTTTAACGACTTCTCCATAAACCTGCACCTCCTCATAAAACAGCACTGTTAAGATGCTGATATCCGAACGTATCCGTGTCTCATTTCTACCGCCTACAAGTGACTGGCGCCAAACAGACCACGAGCGACTCAGTGTCTCTCAGGTGCTGTGCAACGTTAACAGACTTCTATTCTACGATCCGGGCCACAGACATTCAAACTGCCACATCTCATAAAATGGTACGATGGATGTTTGCCCATGAAACTGCGATCTATCGGTATGATTAACGGTTTTCTGGCGTTTACAGCCAACACATAAATGTGGCGCGCGAGTCCATAAATACTGCGACAATCCGCAATTAAATTCTTTCACAAAATAAACATTTCATTGTAACCTTCTTTGAACAGAAACGCCATTTACTAATAAATCATATGCCTGGAGGTACTGAAGAGAACCAAGTAAAACATCCGTCAGGGTAACGGAAAAATGACTAGCTAATGAACGAAAAAAACCACCAACCAAATAAATGGCAATTAACTTCACGGACTGGGGTCCTTTTTTGAGAGGCTAATTGTTCCTCAAGTAATCACGAAATTACACCCATTTTATGGAACCCGAAGTCATACGAATTAAGTCCACACCCTCATCATACTTAAGATGCACTTTAATAATAACCTCCTAACGACGCCAAAGTAGTTCAAGCGGACACCTTCCATCAGGTTTTCTCACCAAAAAACCTGCAAGCATTCATATTCTGCCACATGACCCACGAATCTCATCTTCTTTGCTTTCATAACACGCGGGACGCCTTCTGTAACATTTCGTAACACGCCAATTTTTTTTTACGGTGAGCAGATACCGACTCCCGACCAACACCCAAGGTGGGGGATCGCCTCTTGTCGGCTATCCTCGGGTGCTTATTTAATATACTCGCGGCTACCGGCCACACCTGCAGGCTGTATTCTCAACCTAGCCGATGAAATGATAGATATTAGAAACAAGCACCCCTCGAATACAAGTCTACATCGATACTGCTCTATGGATCTGTTCGGTGCGGCAATGTTCAGAAAATACACTACATTCACGCCGTCCCTGATATTCGAGACAACGGTTGGGACTTCAACCCCTGACCCCCGCCTCAGTATAACTCTGGGGTTTTATGTAACTGTTTTATTCCTGTCATTCAGTACCTTCTTCATCACTATTTCATGAAAGAAATAAACAAACGACGCAAGGAGGAAGCAATAACAGAGTGGATACTAATTAATTTTAGTGATTAATACTGCAATTCGCAAGCACTGTAGTGTTCCGCTCTGACTTTTAAATGAATCCGTGCTATATAATGCGGCCAGCATAAATGTGCTGGACGCTGTTCCGTAACAGTGCATATTAATTTGTAGGACCGCCGAGAAACAGCAAATATCTGGCCACTTGCCTGCATAACTGCGGCTTAAATATATGCACTGCTGGTGGTAGTGATAACGGAGGCTCTCACACTGCTTCTGTCGTGCACGGAGACACTTCCCCGTGCAAAGCACAGGCGGACTTCAAACGGTTAAACGCAGTGGAGGGATATAAGTTAGTCCACGAAATACCTTCCAGGCCTTCTTCGCGATTTTACGTAATTCAATGGGCTTGACGTTCATTTGTTAAGGATATAAGGATATTTAGGCAGAATAAACCACTTATTGCAAGGACATTAATAGGATAATCCTCACTCCCCCCCGCCCCCCCAAAAATACTCCAAATGTTCTTAGCGTTAAACGCTGTTAACGGCAAACCGTTGCGAACAAAACTGCAGGTTTCAATGACGTCTATAAATTCAGGGACGTACCAATTTTTCTTCTGCGATAAGCCCTTCGTAACCGAATTTCACTGAACGCACAAAACCAGTTACATTCTGAAGGTTACCAACTGCGCAGAGCAAATTCCAATTCATAAACCTATTAGTAGTGAAATATGGGCATTTCCTCGCGTTTTCCCTTATTACCCGAATGCCCATTTTGCTTAGTTCGCCACAGGCACAGCATAAGTCATTCTTAGATTAGCTCTCCCCAGGAACCCAACAGAATTTGCATTTTTCACTTGATGAAGGAAACAAAGGCAGTTTCCAAAAGATGCGGTTTTATACAACTGTAGTAATGGACAAAGTGTAACAGATCAGCCTTAATGCGTCATAGAAAGCAAACTTAGAAAATTTTATTTTCGATCGTTTCAAATTTCATATTTCTGTAGTACGCAGACAATACCATTCAAGAAACTCTACTGCCTTAAGTTATCCGCGTCCAGGCCATGAAGGCACATAGGCGAGATGAAGTACAGCTTCATTCGTTCTTAACCACGGCACCAGACGGAGGTCTGCCCATAGCCTGTAATTGTGAATAAAAGTAAATGTATCTCAGTGCTCAATTAGGCACCACGAAAGCATATGTGGGGGGCGGCGGTATAGCTCCCTGCCTGCATAACCACGCTATAACATGGATATATGGAACAGTGCTAAGAACTACCAAACGTGCACTCCATCTTTCGATAATGGACCTAAGTTGCAGTTGGTGGAAATCCTACTGTCTGCCTACTGTCACTACGACTCCGGCACATATCAACAAGCCCAAAGCGCTTGTAGCAGCGCCGGTTATCGCACGATTATTACTGCCACAATACCTATTATATATACGGCTAAAGGACTGGATGGGAAATAAAGGGGCGTGCATTGGAAGGGGGGAATAAAAAAATCGAGGTCGATTTGGAAAGGTCGATCTATCTGGGACTTCTTTTCCTATCCTCATTATAGGCGCCTACAACGCCTCTGTCAGCCATATTGCTTCCGTCCTTTCTCTAGAGCACCTTACACGGTACTACACCTAGCCCATCGCCGGTGTATGTTTTATTGGACACCTATACTTTCTGATGCAATGTGACAGGTTTGAATACAAGTTAAAAACGGAAGTCAAGAGACACAGGAATAGCAACAAAACTAGAAACAAGAAGATCTGGAAACGACAGAAAAAGAACCTTTCAACAAGTTGCACTCCGTTACGGACGGAGGCCATGATGACACACAGGAAGACAAAACCAACGAAGAAGGGAAAAAGCCCGAGTTGGATTCATAGCTACAGTCCATAACGACTGAACGCTACGAACTTCACAGTGATGATGCAAAATAAACGTATCTCCTACTTTGGTATAAGTAGCGAAACTTGAATATACAAAAATGAACATATTCTAATGTGTGTTTTAGTTTAAAAGCGTGTATCTAGGAAAAGCAAGCTGTCTGACCAAGCGGTCTCCGAACGTAATGATCAGAATCCGGGCCAGAGGTCTCCTGCTTTAAAAGCATTACGACACCCAACGAAAAGAGCCTGCAGATTATAGCGGCTCCTTTGCTCCGTGTATCTCCAGGAAGATCTGTGCAACAGTCTTGGCTTAAAGTAAGTTCTACTGCGAAGCAAGTCTATTGCCATATCAGTTGGAGGAGACAGTAGTTGCTTGTACCAAGACAATTACTTCAATGACTGCCCGATCAGTTCATTTCGGCTTGCTAGGGTCTCTCAACCCTAACACTTGCAATGGGCGTAACGAAAAAGTGGAACAGATCTTCGAAATAAACATGCTTAATTAGAAGAGGGGCTATAAACTCATAATACCGAAAGCTGCTCCCATCTTCTGACGACATACAGATGTCGAATTACATGAAGGACGATGACCTCACACTCCGAACATTTCTGTCACCCTCTGATGACAAAGAGATGCTGAGTTACATGAGGAAAGAAGACCTCCTAATACTCCTGGACACTGCTGTCACCCTTTGACGACATAAAGTTGCTGAACTGCAAGAAGAAGTATGGCCACACACTCCCCACTCCCGAATACTGCCCTCACATTCTGATTTTAAAAAAACCCTTTTTTTTAACGTTTCCGGAAATCTGTTGGTCTGATCGTGAGTCCCACTGACTCAACTGGGAATGCAAATATGATAAATGGCATGGGGTGGTCATGTGGTGTGCATGGACATGAGACATTCAGAACACTGGTCGAAGAATCTGAATTGAAAACCTCAACGTAACACGTAGTTGTAACAATAACACAAAAGACACATGACAGTAAATTTAGGGCTGTATTCATTCCTTGGCCTCAGAATAGGAACCAATGGAGAGTTCTTGTGGTCAGCACGCGCGGTTCCATATATAAGGCGGCGAATTTCTTCAATAGCTGAGCCACTGCGACCTTCTCAACAGGGTTTGAATATCCGGCAGAACAATCCGAATTTCAAGAAGGCTAAGCCTGAAGTACGGGCACAATACCTATTCTCCAGCCAGTTTTATCCATCTCCAATTCTCAAAACTTAGTTACCCACGTTCCATTCGACCATATCCTCCCAACTCTTCACAGTTTTCCAAAAAATTATTTTCAGTATGGTTTCGCCACAAAAATTGCAGTTGCGTTGTTTCCATGCAACTTACATTTTCTACCATCATAAAAGGTAGGGGTAAAGGCTGTCTAGTCACATGCTAATAGGCACACACTAGCTTTACCCATACATGACACCGGCGATAGAAGGGGGTGGGTGGTCAACGCCTTGCCCGAGCCATTTACCGTCGGGAAAAAGACCGGTAACCATTTCAGAAGAGGTTGTCTCTAACATTACAGCTTCTCATATTTCATTACCCTAACAGCACCAACAGCAGATAGCCGTAGGTACACACGTCACGAAGCGTCTCGCTATATAAATATACCGAATATCCCAATTTCTACGTCCAAACATATTCTTGTGCATTTTCTTTCCCAACACACGTAATAAACCAACGCTGCCATCAGGGTTACGGTACAGTAGAGCCTCGAGAGTGTCGGAAGAATACACCTCAACCATCCTGAAGATGGCAGCGGTATATTCCTCAGACACAACCGAGAAGACAATATGGATCTCTGCCTCCTTACAACTTGTAACTTACGTTATACCTCAAAGGGACATTTTGAATAATTTTACTACTACTAGTAGCGATTATCATGGAGGTAACTTGGTTATACGAATTATGAACTATATTTTAAATACAAGTTATCTGCTACGAAAGTAATTACGTTGACATGAATTCCAACATTTAATCCCGTCAACGAGAGCTAACAGAAAGTCTGTCACAGACACGGTCAGCCAACGTATGGCAATACCACTGGCCGGTCGGTCGAAGTCTGCAAGTATCCTGTTCATGTATAAATTCTGAATTTGAGAAGGAAGGTGTGATTTCAACAAAACTGGCAAGTGGCAGTAAACGACCCGAATATAAAAACACAGATGCCACTCGAGAAGGCATTTCTTATTGCCCATTCAGCTGCTTTACAAGTCAAGGAGTTGTGAATCTCAGCGAAGAGAAGTCTGCTTTATGCTGAACGCGGAAACGCGTTGAACTTCTCAGGACTCACAAAAAATAACGTCAATGCAACTGGGGTTTTCAGAGCCTTTTATTTTCTGATATCCGCGTGAGAAAAATGTTCCACTGGAGAATACAGCGTCATCTAAACTGACGTATTGTCAGATTTTCTATCCTGGTGAGGTGGGGATGAAGCACTAAGGTAAAATCTTCAATCAACAGGAGATCAGAATTAATAATGTTATTCTACGTAGCCCTACTTTTCATGAACACCGTAAAAACATTACGATGCCTTATGACTTATCCTTCTGTCGTCAGCATGGAGAAGCTGGTCCCTCCGAAACGTCGGTAAACATATATTATACCTCACAGCGTCAAAACACACAAAGCACTACTCTTCATTATCTTCATTTCCCTGGAAACGCATGGCGTTCGTAATTTTCGTAATATTTGGGGAAAAAGTTAAAGGTTAAGCTGCCTTTACACAGCAATGAGTGGAATATGACAGTGCTGATTGTGATGGCCACAGCAGTCACCTTATGAAATGCCACAAAGGGACACGAACTTAGCCGATTTTAGTATGAATTACTGAACGAGAAAATGGGCATTCAGCTGGGTAGGTCACGGATGAACAGGGAGATTTTCTGAACATAGGAAGGAAATCATACACCCTATCCGTCATAAAACCAGTCAATTCGGGGCGTAAAGAGAAATAATCGCTGTTTGTTTTGGGCTCCATACAAAATACATAAACGCCCTATGTGGGCAGGATGTATTAGTTCTAAAAGTTAAACCTGGTGGTATATAAATTAACCACCGGACTTTAACGTGCTGAATTGAATTACGCAAAACGGCTACACAGACCGACATTACAAATGCGGCGCGTTCGTTCTGTTACTGCCTCAAGATCTGCAATTCGTGAAGATTTAACGGTGCTCTCAAATAAGTAAACCACGCACAGCGGACGAGTAAAAGCACCAAACCAAGCAAAATATTTAGCAAGAAGCGCGCAGAGACATAACAAAGTCACAGTGAAAAATGCTGTTATTGATGCCCGATTTTAACCAAAATTTGAAAAATGCAGAGACCTTTGGTACAAACGGGCCAATATAAATCTTATCCTACATCCCTTCGCGGTTCTTGAGTGGGCACACGCGGATAGATGTACGGACAGCCCGTCATAAAGAAGCCGACAGGCGAATTTCAGCAGCTTTTCACCCCAAAAGTGAGGTCATATTATGGCCAGCTGCGTAAAGTATTAACATTTAAGAAAGCCCGTGAAAACTGCACTTCTTTCGACGCCAGCTTCAATGTCACTGGAGTATTCTGCTCACTATTACTTCTTAGCACAAGAAGAACAAATTTTAGGACTTCCATTCCAAAATTACACGCGCGCAAGCACACACAGAGGATGTTTTAGGCAGAAAATCTGCCATACTTCGTAGAGAATGTGCCCAGGTTAAATTACATCGATATAACCAAAAACAAATCTGTTGGGGAAAACGGAAGGTTGCCGTTGTGTTGACAGCACTCTGCTCGTGTTATGGAGATGCCAGGTTCAAAGGTAGGCCAACAGATCGACTGACTTCAGATTTTTCATGGTTATCATAAGTTCCTGGACGCAAATGTCGCAGTACCTCATATTAGGCCACGGCTACTTCTTCGCGCAAATGAAGGCCATTATTCACTAATCACCCAACCATTCCACGATATATACCTGACATACTGCCAGCGTCATTAAATAAACAGTAAACAGAAATAAATGTATGGCATAACTAGGACAATCAAACATGGCAGAGACAGGACCACGCGATATAAGAGTTTACACACCGCAACCTTCGTATGGTACAAGACCAAGTTACGTGAGATTTAAGGTTCTCATACTGATGCTGATAAAAAATGGAACATTCTGGGATGTTACGCCGCGATGAAAGGTAATTAGTTACCGAAGTTTCGGCAGATTATACTGGCTCTATATTCAGGCTCAAGCCCTGTTCTTGTACTGCCTCACCCCGAATATGGATCACTACGCTCCTAGTTACGGCGTAACATCCCAGAAGACTCCAATCATGTATTAAGTACTAAGTATGTGGGTTTAAAGGCCCGTCAGCATCGACAGCTACATATGTGTATCTACGTAACATTTAGTAAAGGGCAATGAATCTTCAAGAAACAGTTTCTGTCCAATAGACTCACCTAATAGCCATGCTCTTTGCTTTCAGATGGTGCCAACGTTGGTTCATCTCGTCGAGACGTCGCTGTAACATGACGGCGTCGTCCTGAGACGCCAGACTGCTAAGCAGCTTCCTTCCAGTGCCGTTGAGCGAAGCGAACACATCCCTGTGGCTCTCGATTTCAGATTGAAGGTCCTGCCAGAGAAAGGCAACGTTGTATAAACAATACTCCTGCCCTCAATATTTATATCCACATGAATAATGTATGAAATCATAACCTAGAATTACTTTCCTATTTTTCATAAACGTATATGCTATTTGTTGCTGAATATTTATACATCGTGGCCGGAACCAACAGCGCGTAAACGCCGCAGAGCGAGTGGGACAGGATATGACGTAGCAACAGCCAGCCGAAATATAATTTCCGGCGTCAACGGTACTGTCACATCGCCTTCATCCAGTACGTGCGAACTACTGTGTTGCTAGTCGTTTACTGCCGTGAAATTTTCAGCATCGCTACTCTGAACTCATTCGTCAATAGCAATTGCACACTTTGAACAATTCAAAACACAATGGTTACGAGAGTAAATGTACCTACCACAACCTAACAAAGTAACTCATTTACCTACTCCAACGGGCAAAGCCTCGAGAAGTTCACAAAGCTAGCAAAGCGATTCAGCATTTTATGAGACCCAACGGTTCACTATCGTGTTCAAAAGGCCATGCCTCTGGTCCGTAACCTCAAAAGAGTTGCAGTTAACTCCCTTCTCCCCATATTAAAGATTAATTTTAATGTTATCCTCCTACTTGTACCTAGGTCTTCAAGTGCAGCAAATGTATCACCTGCTTTAACATTACATTGCAACCCCGAGAGTGCGCCTGTTCAGAACGGCCAACACTGTAAGCAGAATGAACCGATTGGCCTTCGTTGACGAATTTCATCGTTTCATTTTCTTTCAAATCGCCTGCTTACAAGTTAAAAGTTGCTTAAAAAACGCTAACAATTCAACCAGATGTCAGGCCTTGTAAAAGGTTTCAAGAACAGAAGAAGGTGGATTACGAATGTAAACTAATTTCTTTTCTATTCAGTCTAGACATTTAGAACCAGGCCCACTCAGACACGAGGTTCTCAATGATAACTATGCTCTCTTGAGGAACGTGACGTCATACAGGGCGTTTCATAATGTACTCTGGGATTACAAAAATTTATTATAGGAAAACCGTACGACACGTATTACAAAAACCTGTACAGACAGAAGGAAGAACTCAAAACTTTTTTCCCATTAAGTTGTTTTTCATCGTAGTTTACATTTCCGCCGCTAGGCGATGCGAGTGTATGTAGTGAGAAAATGGCCACTCCGGGGGAGAGGTCGTTTTGTGTGTTGGAATATCAAACGAGTAAGTCTGTGGTTACTGTGCAACGTGCATTTCGTGCAAATTACGCAAAGGACCATTGCCACGTGACCTCGCTGACCTAAAGGCACGGATCATTGCAGCAATGAAGAATATCGATGCACCCATGTTGACGAGTGTGTGGCAAGAACTTGAATATCGTATCGATGTGTGCCGTGTCACCCGTGGTGCAAACATCGAAGATCTCTAGTTGTCAAAAAATACTTCTTCAGTTTTCCTGTGGCTGTGAACAATTCCATTAAGGTAGATCCTTTGGTTTTCTTTTTATAAATATTTGTAATCACGGATAACATTATGAAACGCCCTGTATTACAATGTACAGAGGTCTGTAAACTACCCGCTATTCTTGTCAGATTTTAATAAAACTTGAATTTTCTGGACAGATTTTAGAAAAATACTCAAATATTAAATGTCATGAATATCCGTCTAGTGGGAGCCGAACTGTTTCCTGCGGACAGACGGACACACACACAATGACGAATCTAATAGTCGCCTTTCGCAATTATGTACACACCTAAAAAAGAACACCGTATGTGCAGATCACGTCCGTTCGTCCATCTGTGACAATAAATCAAACCAGTCTGTCGTATTTTTATAACATTAGGAATACGAATTCTTTAGAATGTTTTCGAAGATGGGCAATCATCGTAAAAACCAGTTCGAAACAGTCCTACTTTACTTACGGGCGTAAAGGAATTTCTACCCCTTCTTTTCATTTTACTGGCCAAATTGGGTGTCACGTAATACAATGTCGATTGATGAGTTTCCAAATATTACGATAACTACAATTTACAACAGAGCGTAAATGAAATATTGTGCCATTTACTATATCTGCATCTCATTCGGATAAGATTCTACAACAGTATAAGGGCACACCATTTCCCCAACGACTGTGAGCTCTGTAAAAATCGGCGCAGTGAAAGTCACATTTCGCTTGGAGCGTAAATGTATTTCTATTCGCGCTTTCTATATTTTTTTACTAATTTGCGTGAATTTGGTATAAGAAAATGCTAATAATGCCGTGGAGCATTTGTGCGTGTCCTAAAAAAATGGGCGCACGAAAAGTCCTAATTTTCTTATGAACGTACACAAAATGATATTTATTGTTAAACGTCGATGAATTTTGAACACGAACAACGCCGTTGTCACGGCTGTATGCAATACAGCACGGAGTAATCAATCTGCGATGTTGTTAATTTCTTCAGCACCAGTCTAAACGACCATTATATCATGCATGCGAATTTTTTCTCACACTTCATCAAAAGACTCATCACAAAATAAACTGTGTACTTTACTGTAGAACTGTGTAACCTATCGGCTCCAAGGTGCGGCTGAAAGTGAGAAATGGGGCTGTAATCTAAGCCAGATGGTAGGGACTATGGTATAAGAGGTGCAGTTTGTTATGGAGCATTGTATAATGACAACTGGCAGGTGAAACATGAGAACTCGGAGATAACTGTGTCCTAGTGACATCATGAGAAACAAATCCGCCATGAGCTGCATTAATATTAATTAAAGCCGGGTCTTCGGAAAGAAACAGATAGGTCACGGCTCGGAGAAGACGACAAAAATGCACGGTTGTGAAGATGAGCAACTCTTAAAGCAGTTGATTGTATCGTTTCATTTCACTAACAATGAGTGCCATGGCAAAATCAGACAGGCCGTCAACCACAATTCAGCATATGAAATTCTCTACGGCGTCAAATCTGAACTGCCCAGTAAACTTACACGTCAAATTCGAATAGGGCTGGCGAAACCTCCCCCCCCCCTTTTTTTGAGGGCGCGTGCCCAAATTGTCCATAAATTTCTATGAAATCCTCTAGCGTGTCAATGGAAAGTTTGAAGCACAAAATAAGGTCTTGGAGTCTTCCATAATTACTGCGTTATTATTATTATTATTATTATTACACATTATAATTACATAATTAATGCATAGTATGAATAATAAATGCCTCCTCGAGGAATGCAATAACGAAGATAATCTTTAAATAACTGGGGCTGCTGCTACTTCCTGCTGCAAAGAAGATTGTCCAATGTCACATTTTCACCCAGTCACCGCCAGGCCGGCACCCCAATAATAAATATCTAGTCAACACTTTGTACCGCACCCGATTTGTGTAAAAAGGTTTCACTTGCAGTGTTACTTCGTAGCAACGGTAAGTCGTACACGATTTCTGAGTGGTGGAGAGGGGGGGAAAAAAGACAGCGAGCAGTAAATGCCCCGTGCGAAGGAAATCACTCTGCGTACCATACGTTCGGAGGCCCTGAATTAGAATAACATTGCCCAATAAGTTCGGGCTCTGACACTAGGGTCACATACACACTGAATAGACCTGACCACCACAAAACCACCCGCAATACTTAGGAAACAACGACTAGTAATTTAGATCTAGCCTATCCCAGTGGCCGCGCAGTCTAACGCGTTGGTCTGCGGTCGCTCACTTGCTGGGATTATGAGTTCGTATTTCTCTGGGGGCATGGATATCTGACTCTTGTGAGTGTTGTGTGTTGTCAGAAAGAGGTCTCTGCAACGGGCCGATCACTCGTCCAGAGGAGTTCTACCGCGTATGGAGTGTGATCGTGAAGCCTCGATAATGAGAAAACGCTGGCCCACTATGGGCTGTTGCACCATGCAGGGGGTGGGGAGAAATTAGATTTAGCCGATCCTGGTGGCTGTGCGGTCCAGGACGTAGACCTGCAGCCGCCTGATTGCTGAAAGCGCTGGTTTTAATCCTACGGAGTGCATGGATTTTCGTCCCTTGTGCTTGTCTAGATAGCTGCTTCTGCGCCGAACTGATCACACGTTCACAGCAGTCCCACCGTGTGTGCGTGTGTGTGTGTGTGTGTAATCTATAAACCTCAACATTAAGGTGACCTAGGACCGATTTTGGATGTTGCGCGACAAAAAAAAAAAGATCTATGAATATTTACAGCATTAAATCTGTAAAGAACGGAACCCAGTCACTTCAATGTATTTACATTATCAATGAAGCCAGTGATGTCACCAACAGTATACCGTTCTGTCAGAATTAGCAGTGTACCGCCTGTCACGGAGACCAATACCACTTTATGTCAAAGTGTAAACGCATTTCCTGCAGTACAGTACGTGCCATGTAACGAACTCCTGTAAGCTGAAGCGCACGAACACTTGAAGCCTGTCTCGTAATTTCGTGAGTACGTTTGTGGTAAATGCATGAAAAGTAGCACTGTACATTAGTTAAGTAGCAGGGTGTCACGAAGATTATGTGTAAATTTGGAGAAAAGCAACCCATCCATGACTATTCAGCTCATCACAGAAGCTATGGAGAAAATGGCTCTCAAGTAAAGCTCTCACTGAAGTTGGTGCGTAATGTGGTATTAGAGTGGCCAGCGCGGATTGATTCCACTATGCACTTATTTGGCATCCAGGAACTGTTAAAAACTGCAGACATTTCAATAAACGCGCATTTTAATTTCAAGAGACCTGATACGTGTATTGCTTATATGTTCAGTTTCACTAAACAACTCCCGCTACGCGCTCAGACATTTCAATGAATGTGCACACTCAGTCATGAGACTTGATATGTGTAATGCTAATACGTTCAGTTTCAATTACCCGCTCGTATTACACTGTCAGATATTTCAACGAATGTGCACACTAACTTCGTGAGACTGCTGATGCTTTCACTTTCAAAAGTAACTGAAAACTTGGCTGAGTATGGTGACGCAGTTGGAGTTTCCTTTGAACCAATTTTAGAGACATATTTTAAGTTTTGCGTCCACAGATGTTAAACTTTTGAAGACTGAAATCAGCCTAAATTATATATATGTAGAAACATTCAGCTCGTATCTCACAGATCACAGTTTATTTCCACTAGAAAGACCACTCAGTCAGTGTCGCATCAGGAAGCAAATAATCCCTGCTAATTTAAAAATTCGAATGGTTGAGATAGATGCTCAATGCTCTATGTGGGCAAAACTAAAGTTGGCGTTAAAATGGCAGTGTGCGACCATTCGGCTTCTGAAGACTCATCACGGAAATATACACACTCCTGTAATAAAAACAAAAATAAACGCATATATTTTTTTACCTGTTCAAACACTACAAGATCTGCAAGTAACAGGAAATTGATGTGCACGTAGCGAGCATCTTCAAGGGATCGGGTTAGGCGAGGCCTCCTGCTGATGCAGGAACCAACTCCTGGAGTCCCTAGACGATGTTGCTGAAGCAGGTGCTGGCCATTACGGCGCAGGCGCCCTGGCCACGTCTTCCTCTCCCGGCTGATGGCGTCTTGAGGGTTCAACTTTCACTTCAGGTGCCCCCACACTACATCAACCCATCTGACAGGTCTCCAGGTGACACACAAGTTTCAACACTCCAACTTTTCACTTACGCGGCAAATACCACTGTCATTTCGACCTCAAAAATCCATCAAGATGCTCTTAATTTCATAAGTATTCACAAAACATCTTCAGAGTTACGCATGAAAAGTTGCACGCACACACGTTCAACGTTGAGGGCAGTTGATCATTCGATAACACCCAAACTCCCCTATTTCCTTGTGGATTCATCGTCTCCTAAAGCTCCCGTCGGAAGACCTCTAATGAACCAGAAGCGCGCATCACCAGTTACCACAAATTCATCAAGAGACGCTGAAACTGTATCTGGCGGTTAAAGGGTTCAACTAACAAGCACATCCAGTTGGGAGACCCTCTATCTCTCTCTTTCATTTACCAAGACACTATTCCTATATGAACAAGCTCTCAACCGTGAAAGCCTGCAACATCCGCCTTTGCATTGTCCAATTTGCATATATTGACGAGCGGTTTAAACAAACACGCCCAGTGCACTGGTGATCGCAAGGAACCGGCCAAATTAAGTATGCGAAGAGAGGGCAGACTTACTGAATTACAATCGAGAGGTAATGGACATTACGCCCCGTTTGTCCCGCAGAGTCGAGAAATAGAGATTAAATTATAGCATCGTTCGGCAACGATGAGCTAACAAGATATTCTCCGAATACTAGGGAATGTGAGAATTAGTGAGAAATAGCAGAATACTCAAAACGCTTGGCGCTTTTGATATGCACTTGGGAGAAATACAATTCGGATCTCGGTCTAAACACAGCATACCTTGAAGTCTAACTTGGTGTACCTCACTCGTTCCTATGTGATATGCGTAAAAAGATGTCTGCACAGACCGAAATTTTAGAATCTTAACCGCTCTAACCAACGGAGCGTTCGGACCGAGCCCAAAGACTACCTTCAAACGTCACACCAAATGTGTTACCCTTAACGTACCGAAGGCCGAAATCCTTTTTTCCTCTAACGCGAATGGAACCGGGCTATTTAAAATGTACTCTCACTACTGTGTAATTAACACACGTCCCTGTGAATATGCAAATGTAATACTGTTTGAACAAATTATTTCATGAAGCTGTAGAGACACCTGATATATTGAAGTGTGAGGAACGATAAACAATTGTTTCTGGGAGAGGACAGTTGTGAAAGCACCCACGAAGTTCAAGTCTGGGTTTGTTTCCGGAGCCTGGCCGATCCCTGTTACCCACACTTACAAAGATTCTTTCAACAAATTCTCACCATAAGGTATTACGTGCATGTGGAGTCTCACATTAGCTCATTTGGTCAATTCGCAATGCACAAATAGGGAAACGTCTCTCTACTGTAGTTGCTGGTTTTCCGACTTTGTCATAAGCATGCGACTAACATAATTGTGAACACATTTTTCATTACGCAAACGGATAACCCGTGGAAGGCCCGAAATATTTTATACAACAATACATTTATTCCAACTGAGTGTACATATATTCGTTAATAACAATTTGTTACGTCGTAGTAAATTCTCCTACATGTTTCGGCCTAATACTAATACTAATATAGAGGAACCCATTTTTTTGGCATACAATGTATTACCTTGTATCTGCGTTCTGCTTGAAAATTGCCTATGTAGGCCGAAAGATTTTGGAGACACTGGTATGAATATGAATGAATAAATGCGAAATTAGTTTGAATGCATGTAAAGGTAAAGTTAAAGTGCTCCCTTGTACAGGCACTGAGGCTCTGTACAGGCCGTACGGCCCATAGGGGGAGTAGAGGTATAGCTCCACTCTTTCTTGACCACAGCACTAGAAGGGGGTGAGGGGTCAGCGTCATGCCCCGGCCGCACTTTACGGCCGGGAAAGACACAGTACCTACTGTACAGGAGGCTGGGTGGGCCCCGGGCCGCTCTGGACAGGTGCGGAGAATCTGGCCCCCACCGGGATTCGATCCCCGGATCGTCCTGCCCGTAATCAGACGCTATACCGACTACACTACCCGGCCCGTGGAATACATGTACGACATTATTAGTCTACTGCAAGGAACACGTACATGACATTAAATTAAATATGAGCTCAACCTGTTACAAATTTCATAGATATATCCGTTTTATTTTCGTTTACACACGTTACACAATCGAACTTAGAATTACTACAGAGCCTGTTGATGGTGTATATATACAAAGTCGGTACATGTAGCTGAGGTTTAAAATAAACGTACTACTTGTGCTCGACTGTTACTCTTTTGTTTGGAATAATCTGCGCTTTCAGAACAAGGCCCGTGCAGAACTCCATGCCACGTTGGCAACAGCAATCTCCACATTTCGTTACAGTTCACCGTTCATAATAATCCTTTCATCATAACATTTATATCTGATAAAAGTTTTCGAGAACTGAAAGTGACTTCTTTATAACTCTTGATACTAATAAACCATATCAATATGTAATAAATGCTGAATGTCCGTTAGCGTCTACATGCGTTCCAGACATTTTAAAACATCGTGGATGTGTGTGTGTGTGTGTGAAAGGGGGGGGGGCAGTAGTTTAACATTCATTTCTGTTTAGTTTTTGTCATTTCAGTGTGGACCCAGTCTTAGAAGGCAGTTCCTACTCAAGTTGTGAACGTTCCAGTTAGCCTTTCTACGTTTTATTGTATGTAGGATGTTGCTCTCTTCCTTGATTGTAATACTTCTTCATTTTTCACAAGATCGGTCAATGTGATCTACCTATAACAATTAATGTAGTGCAATGAATCACACCAACCCTCACAATCAGTACTACTCCCAATAAACCGTCACATGCATCTGTATGTGCAAGTTCCCGTTCCCTTTTCTATGTGGTTCTAGGCTTCACATTTCAATTATTTCGTAAATTATACGACAGAAAATGATGGATCAAGGCATTTTTACTTGGAAGTTATGTAGAGAATAAAACACAAAATTAACTTCGCGACATAAAACGTGTACTTAGTCACGAAATATAAGCTCATAAACAACTCAGGAAATGTGAGCACAGCGTTTTCGGTTACTGCGGCTAGACTGTCCGCTTGAAAATGCTAACTTTTGATACCCTGCTATAAACAGCGTAGGACATGGTGACATGATGAGGCCAACGTTTCTTGAATTATCAATTCAGGAACAGCAAACGGCCTGGAAATTGAAAATGACGACGAAAGTTATGAGTGCTTCTAATACGATCCGAATTTACGTATCTTCTGCCAAAACGAGATACAAGAACACACAAACAACTATTTCCGCAACTCGACATACATACTATAGTGAAGGACAACGTGAAGGTAAAATCCTCCCTGCGCTTAACTGGGAAGTAGAAGCATGGCTCCACGAATTCTTAAAGCCGACACTAGATGGCAAAAAGTGGTCCGCTTCACGTTCTAGCTGCTGTACTCTCAGGGTAAGAGCCCCCGGAACCCTTTGATCGGTGACTATTCTGGAGGCCGATTACAAAACCAATAACTTCATACACAGTGCCTAATACCGGGGTGCTGATAAATCCTTAGCCCGACCAGGAAGGAAACAAGCTGCGCCTGTCAAAAGTGTGATGGGCAGAGGAATGGATTGGTTTGGCTAGGGTAGGGACAGGTGGTGGACTGTTGTGAATGTGGTAATGTACCTCCAAGTTCCATAAAATGCGGAGAATGTAGCTTGTTTCGTTCCCGGTCGGGCTAAGGACTTATCAGCACCATGTTCCGATTAAGAACCTCTCAAAACACAGCAGCAGCAGGATCAGTAAGCCACAGTTGGCACATCCATTTCTTATGAATGGAGTCTGCCACCGCAGGTCTGGCAGTCGCGTGAAGTCGGCTACGGGTTACATCGGCCGTGTGAAATTTCAGTCCACAATTACAACAGCTGTCGCACTATACGTGGCCATTATAAGGAATCGATACATGGAACTCACTTCACGGCTTGTCGAAATGTCGTACTTTCGAAGTGAACCCGTCGAAAGGAAAGTCAACAAACAAACCCACAAGCAGTGGCGTGTGGTTTCGGTTACGGACCTCACAGTTTTTGTTAATTAGATTTAGATGTTATTTGGTCCTCGACCTCCCAGCAGAACGAAAATTACGGCAGCTGTACACTCGTAACAAAACCATCTCGGGCGACCAGCAAGATTTTCTTTTTTAGGCGCGTTCCCAAAATTGTGAAAAGCGACTATTAGGTTCGTCATGGCTGTGTCTGTCTGTCCGTTTGTCTGTCCATCGGAATGGAACAACTCGGCTCCCACAGGACGGATTTTGAGGAAATTTCATATCTGTGAACTTTTCGAGAACCTAACTTGAAAATTCAAGTTCTATTAAAATCTGGCAAGAATAACGGGTACTTTATATGAAAACTTAGGTACATTTATATAACGTATCGCTGAATTATTCTTAGAATTAGAAATGTTTCAGACGAAAGTTGTGGAGAGTATCAAAACACACATTTAATGTTCAAAAATTTTTTTCCGAAAATCAGGCCGTTTATGAGATATGTGAAAAAATATGGTACAACCGGGCAGGCCACAGATGATATAAGGCGCAAGAGCAATGCGTGCTGGATAACCACGGCTACAGACATACTCAGAATATGTTATACTTATTGTTTTTCCACGGCAACAACAGTTAGGCGAACGCGCCACAATGTTACATTTATACAGAAATTGCCCGTCTTGTGTAAACTATTTTTGTCCATCCTGTTGTAAGGGCTATGGCTATATCTATGGATTTATGTTTTTTTTAACAAGACATAAGTTCTTTTTTTATATTTCTCAGAGTTACAAATTATGTGTGTTTACTGCGCACTTACTATCTTAACGTTGTTCATTCCGTGTAAGGACAACATGTTTTATTTACAAAATCAACACATGCACATACTGAACACACCATCCATCCATACATGGCGCTACAGCCCCTTCCGCACCTTGGCCTCCCTCATAAGACGCCTCCATCCATCCCTATTTTCAGCTCTTCTCCTCCATCCTCTTATCCCCAGCAGATGTAATGCATCCCTCTGGACCACATCCACCCATCTGGTTCTTGGTCTTTCCCACTGGTCTTGTAGTGCAGAAGATTCCGTTTAAAACCTTTTTTGGAATCCTTTCTTCTTCCATTCTTATCAAGCGACCTGTCCATCCTAATCTTCTGATTTTAACGTCCTCCACGATGCTTGGCTCATTGTATAAACTGTAGAGTTCACGTTTCCATCTGGGATGCCAGCGTCCCCCTTCTTGTGTTGGGTAATATATTCTATACTGAACACACAACAGCACAATTTCTATCCCTCCTACATGTTTTCGGCGACTTGTTTTGGTCCCATACTTTTACCACTTCAACACTCGTACGTGGTAGTTAATTTAAAATAATATCGCCTCACTTTACATCGCTTACCGTTTCAGATATCCAGACATGGACTGTCGGTAAAACTACCAATTTATAAAACTAGACTTGGCCTCTACGTTTCATGCACTGACAAATTTAACTATGTCAAGCCTGTGACCTCCTCCAATTTTCTCGCTGTCTATTATGTGCTGAATGGGTACCGAACCCTCTACGAAATATCTATAACAAACTAGTAAAACTAATTAAAGTTGGGCATAATTCATTCACGATCGAATATGGACGAGCGGGACACTGACGAGTACTTTCCACGTCCCCCCCTACCCCCCGGTTGGAGTGATGACTTCAATGTAACATCTTGCCCGGTAAAGGAAACAAAAACTATGCGTTTTAACGTACCCATACACCGATAAAACAATGATCTTAACAGCCTGAGCGACATCAGATAACATAACGGTACCCAAACTTCATTACGGTACGAAGCAATGGCCGTCCTGAAATTTTTATGATTTTCCTCAGTCCTTCAAGAGAATGGCAGTGTAATTGCCACAACAAACAGACCTTTTCCTCCGGAATTCTTACCCATTCACAAGCACTAATATCACAGACTCGCCTAGTAAAAAAAAAAATTAACCAACATTCGCTGTTCGTTCTCTTTCTAAGATCAGACAAGAGAACGTTTTAAAGAAACACACAAAGGCAGGCTTTAAACAAACAGCCAGCAGGCGGCAGAGCGCACTGTAGTAAGAAAGCTGATTTTCGATGCAAGGGCCAGTAAGGCCAGAAGGTTGAATGCGAATTGCTTCCAATCCCTTGATCGTATTAAACTTCACTTCCGCACTTCGGCATACTGTGTTGGCGAAGCGAGTTATATAAGCGGATCGCAGAGGAAGCAGCATCAGCTACACAAACAGTCATTAACACATGCAGCATCTGCCCACACCGACTGCAGAAGTAAGTAAGGGGTATGAGAAACACGACTCCTGGGTAAACCTCTATGGTCGAACTGTTCCATATATTCAAGCACCTATCGGAAAAAAAAAAGTACAAAGAAACACAAATCATGAGGATAAATGACTTCAAAACCACATTCCTACGCCTCCTCTTCGTCTCACTAATCGGCCACATTCGTGTTCACACCAATAGGAACTTACAAGTAACTAAAGGGACTCTCAACGGGATACATGTCATAAAGAGAGTTCTGAGGTTCCCACGCCAATGTCTATAAACATAACCGTCTTATTAGAAGTGATGCCGTCTGATGTTTCAGACTAAAAGGAAAATGGGGATGGTAGGAGAGAGAAGTGCGGGATTTGAAATTCTCACTCCCACAGTGGTAATGACAAAGTTTCAACTTTTGCGAGATGTTACGCCGTGTCGACTGGTACATAGTTATGAAGTTTCGAACGATCGTACTGCCTTCATCTTCACGGTTACTATTTGAACCTAAAGACGAAGTCTCCTTCGAAACTTCGGTAACAGTTTACCAGGTGACAGGACGTAACGTAGTGGAACACATGAACCTTATGAAGACAGTATGGGAGTATGGGAAGTTCCCAACAAAATACACGGCGTCACATTTCAGAGAATGGTTATTTTATTGGTCATACACAATTTGACATAAACTGATCAACGATAAACTTTCTAATCAAGGTCAAAACCGTAGACGGACGGACAGCTGGAGGAGAAACGGCTACACCTTGCGAATATTATTTTGGAGACGGAATTTTATTCCATCGTAAACCCAAAAATACAAAGTAAACAATGCATAATACTAAGGCTTATGCACATTTTGTCTTGCCGGTTTGTTTGAAGTTAGCGAAGACGTACAGTGAATGAACAAGCCGTTGTGTGGAATAACCACGGACTTTTAACTTTAATACATGACGGTTGATCAGCAAAAAGTTGTTTCGGTACCCATTTCGAACACACGTACCGAGACGAAATGAAGACATACCTAATGAGGGTATCCCAGTCACGATGGCCATCAGAGGCATTGTTCGTGGAATTCTGGGAGAAAAAAACATTAATTTTGATTCAGCAAATAATGCATTATGAGGAATGATAGGCCATATACTTCTCTATGTTGGGGGCAGCTACGGTACGTCACAGCGCAACATGATAATCCAATTAACGTCGAGGACCGCACATCCTGAAACGCTGAATGATTTTCATTTTCAGTCCTTGCGTGAAATCAAAGCGATGCAGTTCTCGGGAATCCCTGGTGGCAATGTCAGTAGAAAGAAAACTTTACGCAAATACTGCAATTACCACAATATTTGGTCGTTAATCCAAATAACTTGAGGGTAATTACACGGTATACAATATTACACTTCTTTCGATTAACATTTTTCTCGGCAGAAGGTTATAAGTACGCATTTTCCGGAGAGAAGCAGCCTATACAGAATTCCTAAACGAGTTATCAGAGAAATAATAGTATCTTCTCGGAAACGACACAGAGCACTTTGCTAGACAGGTATCAGCGAAAGTGCTGCTAACAATCTAAAAGGTTTTCTGCGTCGTAAGATTCCATAAGACAATAAAATTCATAGCCACCACCGTGAAAATATCGTCTTCAATAAAGTCATATAGTGAAATAACAAGAATGAAGAAAAGCAAACAATTAAAAACAAACGCACAAGTTAAAAAAAACGCACGTAATACGAAGCTTTCGTAATTCCTTCAAACAAATTATGGTACCCAACACACACACACACCAATTTTCAGGCGCACCGATACACTGCCATTTCCCATCCGGGAATGAAGATATTTTGTTTCAATTTATCACAAAAACGAATTGTTTCTTTCGCCTCTGGCACATTCACTAAATCTAATGAGAACAAAACGCAATTAAAAGAAGAAATCAAGTTAAAAATAATAAAAATACGAACAGAATAAGAGTATAAATCTGTATTGTAGCACGAAAAATTTCCGAAATGAGATATTTGCGAAGCGTCATACTTCATCTTGGATGTTCATTTCCTGCAGCTACGTGTAAAAATTCCTATTCCATGACTAACCACATTACAGATTTCACACAGTGATAAATTGTGTTTACTTGTATTTCGTTGTATAGAAAAGTGATTAGTGATAAATTTTACTAACGACGACGCTTGGGTCTGGTTGATTGAAGGCAGAGACAGCTGGATAAGAATACGGCAGTGGGCAGAACTGGGAAAGTCAAGCAAACCATCATCGAATCTGGCCATGGACCTACTTTCCGTGATGTAAGTATACTCTACACTAAGGCCACGCGCAACATTGTCTATATACAATGGTGCGAGACCAAATTCAACCTCCGACAGCTTTAGCTGTGGGGTAAGAGGGCCCAGTACCTGTTCAGGAGAGACCGTGTTGACCCGAGGGCTAGTGTAGACGTCGTATAGCTGGTGCATCCCGACCAAAGCCAGCGGTCATTCAGCCTGACAGACACACCGCTCAGGTCCTACGGCATCAAAACATTCATTTAAATGCGCCCTTCCATCTCACGCCTTCGAACGTAAACCGGCAGCCAGCAAAACAAACTGCCTGAAGACTGTGATTCGTGATTTCGCCGCGTGTGCGCGGTACATCAGTCTGCACTTACGCGTTCTCTCAGCAACAGGTCTAGATTTAATCTTATTCGACTGTAATGTTTACATCGTCAAAATATTTCTTCGGCCTCAGCTCGTCCCTTACAGAGAAAAAAGTCTGCCTCCATTACAAGGACCAATCACACAATTGTACACAGAGCAGATGTTGAGGGAAAGTGTCCGCTTTTTGTCGAATTTGAGCTAAAACTAGAATGTGAAAAATGCCAGTTAAAAAACCAAAACATAAAATTTCATGAAACCCCGCCTAATGGCAATCTCACAGTTACATGCGGACAAACGAACGAACGGACGGACAGACATGGCGAAGCTCACACCGTGAAACCTACCTATAACGGAACAGCAAGGGACCGAAATTGTTTCCGTTGCAGGAGGGTTCCGTTTAATACAGGTACTTCACAACTGGATCCTCGGGACTGTAAAAGTTTTCCGCGAAAGAAAAGTTTACGTTTTGCGAAGGTTCCGTTTAAGACAGGTTTCACTGTAGTCATTTTTCGCAACCGCTTTGCGAAAGCTCCAACAATTTAACTTTGTCCAAACAGCATATTTGTGTTCCCTACATTTCTTACAATAAGAAGCTACTGCTGCCCTACACGACGTTAGCCACTTAAGTCTCTTAGCTGTACTTGCACCTCTTTCCCTGTGAAGTACGAACTGAAACTTGTACATTCATTGTAGCCTTCAAAGGTTAACACACTCACATAGTCACAAGACACTCGCTAGTATGTCAGTAGCTTATTATTATTCTTCATAATTTAAGGCAGGGCTGGCCCACTTCAACGCACATGAAGGGCACATCAATCGTTTATAACACTCTTGTGTATACACACATCGAAAGCGGTGGCGACGACTAAAACCACTGAATTGACTTAGAATAAGTTACGTTAAAGGACAGATGAATGAGAAAGTAGTAGGCCTTATTAACTCCATAAAACAGAAAGATGGGTTTACTGTACGCTGTCTTAAATGTGATCAGTTGTGTTTTGCACACATTTTATCTGCTAATAAAGTTGGCATGTTGTGTTCCATAGTCTTATATCATGTTTGTAAAACTGTCCTACTGAAATTATTCAGGTTACCGAGGGCCTAATACTGGGCGGCCCTGATTTAAGGATTAGGTCCTTTGGTCTGTGAGAGTAAAAAAAAAAAAAGGAGAAGGTGTCCCTGTCCACATGATGACCGCATATACCAGTAGTGGACGTACACCCCTACTAAGTAGTGGCATGCGTCTTTCGGTCTTCATAATCCATAATTATGTGCATAATTTTTGGACCTAAAACACAGATATAAAAAGAACGCGTATCACCAGAAAATGGTAGTACAGTGAAGTACCGAAACGTCGTTTATTCATTTATGGCTTATTTAACAAGTGAGAACACCGCACAATGTCCCACGGTTTTGATACACACGTGAGAAAGTGGGATCGATGTGGAAATTATGGGCCGTGGCATAATTTGAGGCATTTACTTACGACTGAGGAGAACCACGACGTCAGCACAGACAGCCAGTCTTTGGGCCTAGATTTGAACCCAGAACTTTATGAATAAGGAGCCAGAGTACTGAACATTCGACAGCGACATCAGGTTCCTTGCATCTGACACATACAGCCCAAATGTAGCCCAGTGTATATGTACAGGGACAAAACAACTGGTTGGGAGACGGTGGAATCATGGTTCAAGAATCGGTATGGGCAACAGACGTTTCTGTTCTCCAACGCGTCCAAATTGGACACAGTTCCAACCCTGCGTCCTTTTCAGTTCGTACCGGTACAGGATGTCTATGTCAGGCAGACGCAGCGTGAAGCTGAACACTCAATTCCATTGAGTGCCGAAGTTTAGAACGAGTGGAGGTATACATCCACTGCCCAATATACCTTCATTCGTGCACAGGGACAACTTTATTCTCAGCCTACAACTATGCAGCCCGACAAAATAATGGCGCAACGAATCAGCAAATCTTACATACCATTAGCGAATCACATTTCAGCTTACTGATCAACGTAGTAAGGTATAACCCCCTTTAAATTGGAAACAGTGACCCTTCAGAACTATATCTGGAACTGTAATTAGCGTAACGTCACTGCTATCGTCACAGATAGGGCTGCAAATAATATTTTGAATTTTGCAGAGCTGTAGAATATAACCGCCACGCAGCATTTCCATAACCTTATTTTAAAATTCCGTACCAGACCTAACTAACGTGCGCTCTGCGAACATTTGTGTGTGCAGTCGGTGCATAGCAAGCTGCTGGGATTGTCCGTGGGGACGCAGTGCATAAAGTTAATAGATAGCATCAAATACAGGTATCCAGAAACTGAGCGACCCATGATTGTTAGTGTCAGGGCCACAGTACACTGGACACCTGATATGCGGTGCCCAGTACAAAGTGTGGACAGTAGGCCTTCTCAACCAGCGGCTCGCGGGCAACACGTAGCACGCAACACGCGTTATGTTGCCCGCGAAGACATACGAAGTAACATAACGTCTTTTAACTTTTTTCCTGGCAAAGCCGAGATAAAACACAAAAGCAATTTTGAAACCTTATGGTCTGTTTATTTATAGAGACATACACTAAATTAATAATTTACTTTGCCAAATTTGCTAAAAACAGCAACGCCCAAGCATATGTTGTCAATCACATATTTTTCAATTTTTTTTCCATTATCATCAGTATGCGTTTATTGTGCTCGATGCACAGAAAACCACACACGTAAAATTATACACATAATTATACAGTGCGTTCGGAAAGTTGCTGTGAACTCAGGCTACGGGACAGTGCAGTTGAAATGTGATGGCACACGGTGACGCAAGGGAGGGCATGTTCGGAAAGTCGCTGTGCGCTTATAAAAGGTGTTGGAAGTGATGTCCACGAGCGTCTATACAGGCCTGAACCTGTTTAATTTTATTCACCATCACAGCTCAAATGGACTCTACCGTAGCTTAAGCGCACAGCGACTTTCCGAACGCACGGTATGTATACTAATTCAATCGCCATTCTCTATACTGAATTTCATGCTGCCCGCATACAGACTACATTTTGCCAAAGTTACCCGCACCACGTGAAAGGCTGAGCACACCTGCAGTATGACACGTATCTCAAAGGTTCAGCACGCCTACCGTATGATACATATCTCAAAGGTTGAGCATACATGCAGTATGACACATAGCTCAAAGGTTGATCACATCTGCCGTATGACACATAACTCAAAATCTGAGCACACCTGCAGTATGACACATCTCAAAGGCGAGGATGTGAAGTAAAGTCCGATAAAAATAAAACGAACAATTCAGCTGAGAAAAAAACAAGGTACAGCACAAATACGTATTCTTGGAGATTTTCCTTTCTTCGGCCTGATAGACCTGGGCATCCATGTTGTATCCACATACATATTGCAGACAAATATTAGGGCGAAAAAATTAAAGCGGGGCATACAACAAGCATTGAATGAAGGGTATTTTAAATAATGCATGCGTATCTTTCTGTAATGTCCAGTATTATTCACCCTTTCCAGAAAATTTTAGGGTGCTAGGAAAGCTGTTCGCACATATAATGTTCACTACTTTGTAGAGAAAGGTGATTTGTATTACCTTAACCCTTTACAGACGAAAAGTAATCAGTTTTATATAAGGAATCAGTCCGTACCGCGCTGTAAACACTTTCCGCCACGGTTATAAAAACCAATCAGTTTATGCTGTAAGTGGCACACGTAGCTGTTTGTTCTGAGGTCCGTACAAAACACTCAACGCAAAGCGAGCACCATGTAGAACTTTTGAATGTTAAACCTGGTGGTACGTAGAGAAACCGCTAGGCTTTAAAACTCTACTATTGTACCCTTCCGGTCAGGCGTTCCTCAAGGTAGTGTGCTAGGTCCACTTTTATACCTCCTTTTCACGGCTGACATCCCTACCACCCAAAACACCACTATAACAACTTTCGCTGACGATACAGTAATCATAGCTGCCAACG
>Ga0136643_10001517_pt1 | contig 28543 bp, 13 predicted proteins | sample TergutLab28metaG_FD_96883 | JGI IMG/M metagenome (GOLD analysis project Ga0136643, IMG submission 96883) | Labiotermes labralis P1 segment gut microbial communities from Petit-Saut dam, French Guiana - Lab288 P1 (version 3) (version 3) | ecosystem: Host-associated > Arthropoda: Insects >... | reverse complement strand
TTTTATTTAAAATATTTTTTTTTTAAAATTTTTTTGGTAAATGGGGGGGGGGCCCCTTGAGGGCCCAAAAAATGGGTTCCATTTTTCCCCCCCCCCCCCCCCCAACGAACTACTCTTAAATTGTGGTTGAATTATAACCCGTCAGAAACATTAGTGTGAGAGCGAAATATATTTACCCTCTCCCATGTTTAAGAGAGGGACAAAAAGTGGAAGGGAGAGAGACAGACATGGAATAGCACCTGTCCCTTGTATGTTATACTTCATGGCAGGGCTTAGATTACCCATCATACCGGATCTAAAAACAGAACATGTAATCTTGTGGAGGCAAGTAGTGAATTGAAGATAATATTACCTCAAACAAGATTACATTTGAAGATTGCAGGCTTTCGTGTTGGAGCAGCTTTATCGAGAATACTTTTTAAAGATAACGAAGTCGGCACAGTTTACAGACTGTGTTGCTGTCGTTTCGGGTATCCTTGCCATATCCATTATTCAAGGATAAGTGTTTACCCGATACGAAATGGAGTTCTGGTGATGACTGTGAGGATGGAAGTATTCTGGGATAGGACACTGAAACTACTGCCCCCGTCTTCAGTGTAGTAACTAGGTACGTCAATACATTCCTGAAACCATTACAGTTAGAATTAAGTAACTCTTCACCAGTTACATAGTACAGATTTGGTACAATCTGTTCGGTATTAGTCTCGGCTCACCTGAAGGCCGACACTTCGAATATCCGTAACACGTTAACAATACAGCCTATTCTAACTACATCACCACCTAGAAGCCTGATCAATATCAACATTACAAGTCTCTGTGACAGCCTGTGATATCGATATTGTCCGTTTTCTGCTGAGGTTTATAGCTGACAAGGCAACAAAATCTGCGAGACAGCAGTATGATTACAAAGTACATTCACACAAATATGACTATGCAGGTGAATTACAGGTCTTGGTCTTCTTCCACGCCATCGGTCCAGGTCGAAGTAGTGCGTCCCCTCCCTGAATCGCAGACGTCGGTGTGTGGTTTATTATCTCTTACTGCATTGTACCGGGCATGTGGCTGAGCCCAAATTTCTAGTAGTAATGCAACTTTCTCCAAAATGTTAACTGCTCCATCCATATTTACGTGGTCTGTTTAACTCTGCAGGCAGCTTAGATCATAGAGGGTCCAATGGCTGAATGAGTTAGTGACAGTCGGTTGGGAGGAAACATGAAAGGCGAAAAAGGAATCAAAATTTCCTGGTGATATTGATGGAAACCAAGAAAATTCTATCAGAATAGTGGAAAAAAAGATAGAAGAACAAAATAAACTGGTCGTTGTTTGTAATATCTATTGGAATTCAAAATTCAAAATTAAATCGCTGCTGTCTATGAGTGGCGGACATTCAACAACAAGCACTTACGCATAACGTGACGTCTGTGTACATCACACTAGTAAAAAGGTTAACAAAGTGGTGCAATCATATCAAGCAGACATTTCGCATGAGACAGTCGGTTTAATTTGAAGTCAATGCATTGTTTATCTACAAGTGCTTCCACAATTTACAGGCATTACTATCTACTATGTGTATTTCGTAACTGCTTACACGGAGACCTATAGCATAGCAGACAGTGAAATGCCTAAAAAATAAGCAAAGTTACATAAGAAAATTAAGTAGCATAAAATTGGTGCAAGTATATCAGGTGAAAATTCGCAAAAAGTATGTATCTTTAGTATGCTAAAAGCAATATCACTACAGGCCTGGACAGGCCCTTAGAGCTCCATGAGGTAAAGGCTTCTAGACAACAGGCACATGAATGTAGCAAGGTAGTCAGCCCTACGCACCGGCCACCTTCACCGGCGAGGAGATATTTCTGGAACTCATTTTAATTTTACTATACTAAAGTAATATTGGCCTAAGCCAACATACTATTTTTTCCGTTATGACCGATCCAATGCAGGTGACTCTCCGAATTCGTATAACGGGTCTTTGACACAGAAGACCAGAAAATCTGACCAGTCTCTCCACGTAAATGTCGAAACAGTGCCCCATATCAGATCGCACCCGCTTCCTTGCATATTATTCACTTCTCTCTTAAAACATTACTCTTTAAAACATTAGATACCATATAGTTTGAATTACTGATAGCGTCATTACATTAAAAAACAAATGCTGTAAACGCCTTATATCTGGACATTTGTTCGTCTTATAATTGCATGCGTAAAGTTTGGGACCGCAAAGAGTGGAGTAGAATTTTGGGAGAGTCTAAGTTTCACACACCACAGGAGGAAGGAAATAACCCTTCATTGGAAAGAGATCGATCTCTTTTTTTCCCCACAACAAAATCTGACTTAGTTTATGGTTGTTATATCCTAACACCATTCAGTCGACATATTTAAATTTTTTATCACATTGACTTCAGTTACATTTCCAACGAAATGTACATTATTAGTACAAATTACTACAAATAAAATGCGCAAAACTTTACATTATCACTACCAATTACTGACAAAATACGTAAAACTGTAGAAGATAAGGTTGTTTTAATGTAGTAGGGAAGGGAATGGTGCTACGCCCTGTATTAATTCACTTGATATTTCTCTACATCCGGAAATATGTAAAAGCTCTGTATAAAAGCACATATATACATATATATATATATGTGTGTGAATATGTATCTGAATGCTTATGTGTTTGCGTGATATGTAAATAAATTATTTACTTTATTGTGTTTCCTATTTAACAGCCTCAACATTTTCTAAGAATACACACGTATACGTTGGTGATAGATGAAGGGATGAGTCTGTAGTGCTGATGAAACACACGTACTAGGAGAAAATCCTGTCCCAGTGCCTCACTGTCCTCCACCACCACAAACCCCAGATAGAATAGCTTGCGGTTCCCTCCAGCCTTCCGGGTTGAGAAGCCGGCGTCAAAGCGCCTGATCCATGACAATGTCCTTGTTAATCACACACGTGACACATTGATTACAAGTACTGATCAATGTACACTACACAGACTGTCTGAATACAAGCCAGGCAGTGTGAGTATAACGTAAAAATGTGGCGAGTTCGCGTAATGTTTATGCCTCCTGCGCTACCCCAAGTGATGAAGACTATTTCACTCGACGAGCCCGCGTTTATGACGATTTAATTTCCCCAGTAATATTAGGACCTACTGAGGTGTTCATGTAAAGCGTCCAATACTTCGCCCGAATTTAAACAAATTTCGATTTTCTCGACAGATTTCCATGAACGTCCGTCCAGTGAAAGGCGCGCTACGCTGAAAGACGCGACCAGACGGGACGGGACTTTCATGACGAAGGTAAGAGGCACTTTATGTGGTTATACAAAGGCGCCTAAAAACAGGACATTAAATTCCTATCAAGATACGTCTCAAGTTTTTTGTTATCATGTTATAAATTGAAGATCCTCTTTCTCACGCTGTGTGAAGCGCAGTTCCTGTAAGACAATTCCCTCAATTTACTTACCAGTGTACGCAGGGGTTAAAATCATTCCATATATCTCTATAACAATTCCACAATCCCTTATCCCCATTGGTGCGGTTTTCCGAGCCAACACTTTTATAAACAGCAGCACTCACTTTGATAAAACAGAAGGAGTGTAGGTGAGAAGCAGAGAGGAAGACAGAGAAGAAATCTTAGAAAAAGAAAGACTATATACACCACATACTCTCAACAAGTAGTTAAGTAGGAGACCTTACAGGCCGTTCCAGATCTTTTACCGCATCTAGCTACTCCAATTTGCGAGAAAACTACTACTTCTCGTCTTGGGTTCTCGTGTTTCCCGAGAGATTACGTCACACTTATACCCCTCACACTTCTTAACCCAACTGCCGTCCATATTCTCCAAATCCCAAAAGACACAACTATGGAGGTTCATTTTATATATGTATATAAAATTCCACCCCTTCCCCTCCTTTCTCCTTAACAAGCTATCTACAGCAATGAACAACTTGTTTCAACAGCAGTTCCTTTAAATTCCTCCCTTAATTGTGTATATAGAAGAACAATTGCGCGAAGGGGATGCTTTTCCATTTCGGTGGAAGTTACGAGAAATAGAAAAGGGTTGGGAGGGGGGAGGTAAATCTGAGTTATTGGAAATGCTTCACGGCTCGTCTCTTTCTCGCTTGCAACATATCCTGCCTCTTCATTCTCCTCAAAGTTCCGACCTCCTTCTACTTTGTCTTCTTCGTGTTTACTGTACGGTTCTCATGTAAAGTGCGTATGGATGGAGTAGAATCACGCACACCACATTACAAGTGTGTTGATACTGCTAGGCGCCCACTGTAGTTCCCCTCGTCTTCTTACATTTATTTTACGACTGTAGGGTATCAATGTCACAATACACTCAGGCAGAAATGAGACCGTGTTACAGCTGTGGGGCAATTTTGTGTTTACACATGAACTTTAAATGATGAATGAGAAACAAGTGCTTTCTTTGTGCGCGTATTTGTGTGCGCTGACTGATACTTACTGCTCACTTCATTACAGATTTTGAGTGCAAGAAGCAAATTTAGCAATGAAAAGTGAGTTAGTTAAAACTTTGAACAGCCCATCTCGTCTTCATAACGCAAAATACACAACGTATTTTCATTACAAACGTCAGAGTGAGGAAAAGCGTCCTGTTTATTCTCCGGTTAAATTCACAAAGGGAGACTTGGGGTGACATCACGAAAAGCTGGTATGTAAAACAGTGCATTACGTGCTATTGTCCTATAAATAGTTCACTGTTGATATTTTAGTCTTATGTGCGAGGGACATGTTCCTAAGTGATGATGAACGTTCCTTATTTGGAGACATGTAAGGCATCTGCTGTTGAAGGCCACAACCATCTCCCATACTAGCCCGATCCTATAACGTACTTTTCTATTTCTTTACTGCGTCTTCAGCACAAGACAAGAAAGACTATCAAAACAGTACCGAAGTCTGAAGGTCTGTAATTTTAATACGAATCCCACTAGAGCTTCGAGTTGTTTCTCTGGCTTTTCGCGCCATAATGCAATGAAATATTCCAATGACCCCGTCGGGAGTCGACCCCGCGACCTTCCAGCCTGTAGCGCAGCACCTCAACCAACTGCTGCACAACGCACCACGTGCGACAGCAATAAATACTTGCACACTTCCAGAACAGATTATTTCATCAGACGGCTGAAACAGCTAACACATTCATCCCCGGCTAAGTTGTAACAATGTATTCCGCAGGAAAAAAACAGAAATAAAATATCCTCATTATCGCCATGAAGGAACGTATATAGAGCCTCAGACCTACATCAATAATCAGATTCATGAACCGGCAGTATTACCGCCACAGAAAAAGCCTACATTGTCCATTACATACAAGTCCACCTGGGACCCCAAAGGGGCTTCGAATGATTTGGAGCATAGAAACATTTTGCGTAACCGTATTCTCTTATCACATTGCGTTACAAATCTCTTGAAGTACCGAATAATGAATTAAGACCCATCAAACAATATTTTAATCCCACGATAAATTTCTAAAATGTATTTATATTTTGTGTAGGGTCAAACACGCATTTTCTGTGTTACCTACATTTCAGGATCATTCTTCTACCTCACACACAAGGAAACAGTTATGTCATATAAGCGGTGCTGAAGTAAATATACTTATTTTTCTTTCCTTCTCCCCTGTATTCTCCCGACAGATCTTATATATAAACATTCTTTATGTTTTTATTTTTCAGGTTTACGACATGGCTGTCACCAAGTGGCGTGATCTAGAGACTCCATATCCGACAACGTATGTGGGAATTTAAGCAAGTGTTGATTTTTTTGTTTACTTCCAAGGCCATATAATGCACAACATTGGTGCTTACTCTCTCTTCGCCTTCCAGCAGTAGCTTAAGCTGTCTATTTCCTTCATCTTCTAGGTAAGTAGTATTTAGAATCCCATTTAAATGGTTTACACCGTGCTACCACAAGTGATGGTAATGACGACATGTTCTCGGAATATTTGTCAAACAAACTGTGAACTACGAGCAACATATTTCCTTGTATCTTCATAACTCTTTTACATCTATTCAGTTTCCGCTCTCATTTAGGTGTAGAGTCAGAACGTGATCAAAATTTTAAATCTGTCATATATATTGTAACCCGCCTATGAAATGTAAACTAAAATTCAAAATAATTAATCTCAAAATGGCAAATATTTTTAAGGGTACCTCAGTCCTAACGAGGCGGACTGTTAACAGGTCACGTGACACTTTCACTGCCCTGACCTATATAGAGGGGGTCCTCGAATTTAGCGTAAATCGCACTTCCGTACATTATAAATTGTCACCCTTAATCCGTCTTACGCACACCGAATTCGGGCTCTCGTACACAACTAACTAACAAACATTTCGAACTCTCGTACAGTGGCGCTGTAAAACTAAGTCCCGAAATGTATTTTGTGTCAACTAACTGCCAGAAAGGTCGGTCCCGGTTGCCGCGCGGTCTAAGGCGTAGGTCTGCGGTTGGTTGGTTGCTGAAATTGCGGGTTGAATTCCTCCGGGCGCATGGATATCCGTCTGTTGAGAGTGTTGTGTGTTATCAGGTAGAGGTCTCTGCGACAGGCCGTTCACTCGTCCAGTGGAGTCCTACCGAGTTTGGTGTGTCTAAGGCAGGGATTACATAAGGCTACTTTACACGCTACTCGCCAACGGGTTCAGTCGCCAGCTAATGAGCGATCAGCGAGTAAACTAACCATGCCTTATTACACGTAAGAATGAAAATGCTCGGCAGTCAGCTACTAGCGATTTATGTCATTCGACATCTCACAGATGAACTGAAGAATTTTATCGCTGTATCACGAGGTACTTACTGGTCACGTCAATTACACTGAACGAATTTACAAACCGGTTAGTATACTGTTTAGCGAGCAGTGAGTACACAAGAAGAGGCTTCATCTCCAATCGCTCGGATATAGTCGCCAGCGAGTTTAAAGCACTGAAACCGCTGGCGACTAGCGTGTAGAGTAGCCCAGTGCAATCCACGCCTGAATGTGATCACGAAGCCTTAAAAATGAGTAGGCCTCAGTCCACTAGGGCTGTCAAGCCATAAAAAAGCCAGAAAAGGTACGTATAATACGCATAATTTGAGGCAATATATAATTCTGGACAGCCAACTGACAACTTTTATGGTGTGGACGGTTAACTTTTCATGTTGGTTGATTTTGGTGAGACCTCTTACCACCACTTACTCTGGTAATGCAATCTAATGGAAGAAACTGACAGACATCACGATGGTGTCAATAGTTAATTTACGTGTACAAAATAACCAATATACTGTAAAACAGACGTATGAAAATATTTTAAACAGCGATTTTTAAGGTTACTAATGGCCGTCCCTTACACAGTCGTCAGACCTATGGAGGATATTGGCTCGTGTGACGGCGGGAACGCTACCGTTACTCTTGTTTGAATTAACGCATGAATGTACCGTAATTATTGCTAAAACTGTTTTTGTTTGTTGCCCATAAATACGAGACGGAACCACCGCTATAACATGTACCTCTACTTTTCGACTTTCGTGCATTTAGACTTTAAGTACACGTTTTCTGGAACGAATTGTGTACGGATGTCGGGAACTGCCTAAAACAATGGGCAACAGAAATTAATATTTTGTACGATACAAAAGAAATTCTATGAACTTCTATTTATAACGCCATTTAGAAAGAGAGAATATTTGTGTAAAAAAAAAACTAACAATACAATTTATAGTACAAAACCCATTTAACAAAATTATCACTTATGCCTTTTGGTTGTGACAAGTTATCACCCTTATTTATTTCCAAGGCATAATTTTTAACATTTTGTAAATCCTTTTACCGAAATCAGTCAAAGTTAAGGTCCGTAAGTAACAAGAATGCCTACCAAGTTAACATACACGCATATCTTAAATGCACGAGCTTGAAAAACAGAGACATAAGTAAAGGCTGTTGCAATAAGAAAGGTAGAAAATTAGGGTAATGGGCAACAGCATGGACCCAACGTGTGCCGTCGGAAATATTTGCCTTTAAAAAGAAGTCTGTAGAATATACAAACGAGCCAAAATCCAGACCTGAGAACACAAGACAATAAAAAAGACGTTCAAGGTTAGAAAACCTGTACTGGCTTGGCAGTGTCCACCCAAAAAATGCGGAAAAGACCTTGACTTGGTTCCAGTAGCCTTTTATGTTCCCCATTTTCTTAACAATCTTCCCACCCCCAAGAACTTCCAATGACAATTAAAAAGCAACAGAAAAGCCAGGACAGAAAAAGTTGACATCCCTTATAGTACCAAGGATAATTTAGTGTAACCATTTAGGACATGGTAGGTAGGTCTTTGACGACAGTTGTGAACAACTACATTGTCAGAGCAAAGGTAGTTCACACAAAGTAAAATGCAACAAATGATGGCGAAAGGTTGAACTCTTCTGTATTTTAGTATCCTGAGAATACGTAAAAAATAAGTGTTATTGTTTAAAAGTCGGAAAAACGCGTAAGCGTGGAAAGGGGGATTTTTATAAAATTTTGCATTTCTGAATTTTTCGAAAATCCGTCAAGAAAGTAACTTTTCTTTAAAATCGAACAAAACTAACCAGTAATTTACATGAAGAACAATGTACATCTGTGATAATATCTCACTGAATTCTTCTTAGAATGTGTTTTATGTTATTTACATTTGCTTTATTCAATCGCAGAAAAAGTGCGATTTAGGTAACGGATGACGAAGGCCTACACACACTCATAATGATTAACATGTATCGATTCATAACTGATTAAACCCTTCTAATTTCGTAAAATGTTTTACAGCGACCCTTATAACAATGCAAACAATTTACATACAACATAACAGCCATGCGCATTCGCGTAACCAATGTTGTCGTGAAAGAGAAATAGTCTCAGTGTGATTCTGTAGCTTCAATTATCCAAGCTGCAAGGCGCATATGCCTAATTTATTGTCATAATATAAAACGAAGGTAGGCTAAGTGGAACGGACGGGAAGACGAAAATAGACATAAGCGGCTACTGGATGACCTTAAGGAGAATGTTTGAAAAGCTGCTTGAAATTGAAAGAGAAAGCACTAGATCCCACTCTGTGGAGAACTCGCTTTGGAAGAGGCTGTGGACGTGTCTTAAGGCAGATAACGTGATTATTATTATTATTATTAACATCATCATCATCCCGACCATTAATAATGTCAAAATAAGCGTGCATTTTTTTAAATAATGACATGGAAGATTTCCAATTCCTGAGGATTGAAAGGACTTCCAAGTTTTGCAACCTGATAAAGCACTGTTAAACATGTTAAACATTTTCTGCTGAGTGACAAGCTAATTGCAAACAAATGTCCTAAATGACCAGGTTTCCTTCGGTAAAACTTTGGTGTGAGTGTACTCATAAAGTATCTCATTATTGGATACTTCTGCGTGCGTGTGTGAGTATTTACACAGTACCTCATCTGAACAGCCCATATATTAAAATTTAAAACAAGGATATTTGCTAACACTTTAGAATTAATTATAATACGCTAAGTGTGTGAAGTCTAGGTAATCTGGTATGTACAATGAATGAATCTGCAGCACAAATTTAAATGAACATGGCCTCTGTGGGGGCGTTTACAGATCGTTACATGAATTACTTGTACTGAAGAAAGAATAAAGAGTATCCAAATATGACAGCAGGCAGAACCAGAATTAATGGCTGACTATAAATTGCCACATTACAACACAACGCTCGTTTCTTATTATTATAGACCTTTGTTTCATTTGCATATTAATCAGTACTTCATTCTATGAAAGTAACCATCACAGTAACCACATTCAGGATATATATTTTAGCAATGCACATTCCTTATTCAGTTTTATATTTCGTATATAAAATATGAGACTCTTCTTTCCAAGTATGCATAATTTATACACGTTTCCCTTCAATCGCACTAATGAATGTGGTAATGAAACTTCGGTTTCCATAAAATGGGGGAATTTCTTGACTAGATGATAACATGTAGCTTCTCAAGCAGTGCTCTGCTCCACGGAATATGTAACTTACCTTCAGCCTCTCTTCAAAGTGTATTTACGTATAATTATCCTAACATATATTCTCGTTTTTTTTTTATTTTGATATGCATAGGGCTCCGCAAATTGTGTAAAATGGTCTCGTGCCTAAAATGAACTGTGAGAGGTGTGTATATACATATATATCCATACACTTCCATTCTCATATGTAATTTAGAAAATCCTGACTCACAATCCGAGGCCTCCATACGGTTGTATATTGAAGGTTTTTTTTTGTCGAAAACTTCCGTAGTTCTGATAGAAATCAATAAGAAATGAAAGGTAAGTGAATGGAAGCAGTAAACTAATCTATGGCTGTGACGTCGCCAACTTTCATCTGAAAAAAAAAACATAATCAGTTTCAATATATATCCGAAGAAATGGTTGCATGTTTTCCACCACATTTTCGAAGTATTCTTCTCCAAGAGTTCGGCTTCTTCAGGTATGAAAGTACGTTTCTTTACACAAGAGTAAGTTATTGTACTTAAAAAGAACCTACATATTTCCTATAAATTTTGATTCAGTACAGAAACATGTTCCTTGTATTCTGTTTTTCTCGCCATGATTTTAAAAGCGTTTTATTCAAAAGACCACGGATTTCTTAATTCCATCAGAACAAAATAACTACTCTGCCCTGATTCGTCAGTTGTCCTGGAAACATTGATTGGTCTGCACTTAATGACTGGTGGCCTAAAGCCCAGAGAGCATGCAATCCGAAACTTTCGTCGTCTCTGAATACTTCATAATACTCGCAGTTTGAAAATGCATACGTTACTCTGTAAAATTTGTTAATCAGTTCCTTCTATTTCTGCCTACATTCAAACTAAAATCTATCCCTATTATCCATGCACAACCCACTGCTTTAGATGATTAGGTTAATGAGAAGATTACTCGTGAAAGGGGTAACTGTGTTACCGGAATATTCAGTTTTCAAATCACTGACCTATTAGTCAACCAGGGTTATGACTTGTCACAAGAAAACGGAAGCGCCTTCTGTTATAATGTCAGCGGACCGTTCAAGGCCGTACAATAATTTACTTTATGGGTGGTCTAGTTTAATGAGTCACGACTGTACAGTGTTACCTGCTAGCTCTCCCATCCCTCTGCCTACTCACGAGGTTAACCAAGGAAAGAAAGCCTGCCAAACTTGGCAACGGTGTGCACTGATGAGGCTTGACCGAAATGGCCGCGCACGGCAGCCATAATTATGAAGCTTATTTTACAATGGCGACAGACTGATAAAGATTTGAGTACGAAACACAATTTACTTAAAAGGGCAATCGAAGTTTACAACCTAGAACCTATTGGTCAAACATTCAAGGATAAAGAAATTGAGAATTTTTTTTACCCTTCGAGATGGGAAATTTAGGTTGCCCGAAACGTCCGTAAGTAATCACCAATATACGCCGCGTAATATGCCGGCAGACGCAGTGGGAGCTTGAAATCATGCATATTCCTATTTGCCCTATTCAGTGATGTTTTCAAATTATATATTACCGTCGATGGGACTGTACTGATGTTCGAGAGAGATTCACTAATTGTTGTGAAAAGAAGGTGACAATGTGTGTAACAGAACTTTATTTTTAAAAATAAATTCAAGATGAATGAGAATTTGGAACCTTAGGCTTCTTTAACTTCCTTACACAGCTTGCTGAGAATAACTGACAGAACAGCAGTTTTCTGTTCTGCAGTCCAATAAACATGTAAATAATGTCACACTACAGATATACTGACGGCGGGGGGAATTCGTAAGATGCACCAAGTCAACTCCAAACTTCGTTGTATTATTTGTGTGAGCGAAGGATCATATGCTGTGGGGCAACAATGGTAATGGTAATGGAGCTAAAGGGTTCGACATATGTCGGATAATTTTACACAACGGGGTGTAAATAGTTCGACAATGAACCTTTTACAGCCTAGCGGTTATTTCACTAACCGCCAGCTTTTAACATCCATAAATTCTACATGGTGCTCACATTGCGTTGCAGTGTTCTGTATGGATAACCTTACATAACATTAACCGAGGTGGAGAGTGTTTTCTGCGCGGTACGTTCCGAGTCCTTATATAAAACAGATACGTTTCGTCTTTAGAGGTTTAAAGGTTAAATATGTATAGACTGATGGAAAAGAAATGTTCTGACAATGAGGAAAATAAGAATTTTTAAAACATACGATTTTTAAATTTATTTTCAGTTCCATTAACAGGCCTCAAATTTTACCAGACATCTAGGGCATTCAAACAGGTAAACCTGCACAGACCCATTGCAATTGAGCACTTACAGTACGTACAGTAATTCTCCCAATGATGTCTAGAATTTTGCTATTTTTGGTCTCTCAGACTACGCCTAACGATGCTACCAAACTACCGTCTTCTGTGCTGCGACACTGTATAATCTCTAGCTGCTTAGCAACGTTCAGCAAGAAACAGCCCTCTCCATCCTCAGGATATGATTGGCTACAAGTAGCGAGACGAAGACACGAAGTTGTTTGTGTTCCATAAGGGGACAATTAATTTAGGCAAAAATTAATTTTTGAAATCTCGATGTTACCCCTAGCACAAAAATGAGAATGCGACTCTTCTTTATTCGGTTTCAACACAGTGAGTAATGCTTCGAGCTTTCGGAGGAAGTGCTGCCTCCATCTCAAGAGGGACGGAATCTAGCTTATCATCCGCATGAACCGGATACCACAATGAAGAGGGAGCCAGCATGTCTCCGAAACGTCGGAAAAAACTTTGATTACGCGGTGTGAAAACAAAACAAAAAAAAAGACTCGCCTAAACAACCAGCATTAAAACCTGAAAACCTATAAGTAAAATAGCGTCACATGATATTTTTAACTCTCTAGAGACTTGGAATAAACTGAATAATATTGAAAACTTCAGGTCGTACCGCGCAGTACACAATGTCTCCGATATATCTACCAACCAGTCAGTTAATGCTGCATGGAGAAATAGCACCTCTTTATTCTCAGAACAAAACGAAGCACTAATATCTGTGCAGGTCGTAGAATTTTTTAATATTAAACCTGTCGCACGGCTTCATGAACAGAAAATTATCAAAGATCCTGCTATTATAATGAGGCGGCAAACGTAGCTGCTAACAAGGAAGAGCATTCTCCTTTACAATGAAAACCGCCCAATATGTCAGCTATACATCCTAACTCAGAACAAATTATATGTTTTTAAATTCGAAAAAATGGTTAGTTATTTTATGTGGTAGGCTATTTATTGTCCTTTCGTGCTTCGATGACGTCACTTTGCTTGCAAAGCACACAAAGCTTTCCGAAACTTGCCCCCGAATGAGTTCATGTAGTGAATTTAATGTAAATATTTTTGTATCACATTTCGTCAGTCGCTTTGGTCAGACATCAGAACAAGTCACACACATTTCGCTTTAATTACAGGAATAAGATGATTTGTTGCCATAGATACGGCAAATGTTAAGCGAGGTCTTGCATAATCAGAAGATAGTGAATGTTGAAATGGAAAGGAATGCCATAGTCTAATTTCTTGCCACGGACAGCTACTGACAAGAGGTTTGTCAGTACAGCTGAAGATACGGAAATGAATTCCAAATAAGAGTCGGACACTTTGGAGCTTAGCTAACCTGTTCAGTGACCGAAAGCAAGTAGTTGCATCAGAATGTAATTGATAGCCGTGAGGTTTGTAATTGCCTCCTGTGAACCCGACTAAAACAAAAAAACTTAGGAGAGAAAGTGCAATTTTTATGTGAAGAAATATTATGCGAGAAATCAACGTGGCTGTTACAGTCATCATAGGCAAATAAAATGGTAGACTATAAAGCAGCTTAAATTCAGAATATCTTCCCGTTTGCCATAAAAGAATGTAAATATTAAAATATGATATCTCTTCTTCAAATATTAAGAAAAAAACATGAAGTAAAATTCCGTGTTACTAGTAAATATATGATTTATTAAATTTGACATGTTGAAAGGATGTTGGTTTTGTGACATTGATATGTGCAATAATGGAAACGTATGTGTATAGAGTTAATTAGTGATTAATGAATGAAACACTGACTATAAGAGCCTAACCCCTCCCCACATACCCATAAATCCCTGTATTCTCCTACTGCGGTTTCCTCAACTGCGACAATTTGCACAAACGTAACCACCGTTGTTTGTGAGGAAACAGTGTATATGGAACTGTAATTTTACCCACTGTGTTACATTGTCTTGAAACATGGTATCTTACAGTGAGGGAAGAACACAGACTAACGGTGTTCGAGAACATGGTGTTGAGGATACTATCTTCGTCTAAGGGGAAGGAAGAAAATGGAGGGTGGCAAAAACCGAATGATGAGGAACTTCAAAATGTGCATTCACCCCCACAAATTGTTAGAGTGACGAGATCACAGAGGATGAGATGGGCTGGGCACGTAGCACGTCTGAGGGATAATAGACGAGCATAGTTTTTTTTGCGGGATAACCCGAAGAAGAGACGGCGTGGAAGACTAGGCTAGCTGGTAGGATTTAATTCACGTGGATCCAAAAAAAGTAGGATGCGACAATGTAGAATGGATGCAAGCTGAATAGAATAGGTAAAAGCGGAAGACGTTTGAGAACACATTAACAAACTTTGGGGTTTCATAAAATGTGGACAGTTTCTTGGCTAGCCTAAACGTTGCTAGTTTATCGAGAATGAATATCTCCGTGAAATTAGTTACTTAATTAGTTGGCTAGCAACATTTCTTACGTAGCTTACAATGCACCCCAACGCCGTCACTTCGTAAACTTGACAGACTACTTCATAATGGTTTTTCTGCCCCAGATATATCTTACATAAAGTATATGTCCTTACGGCATCGTATCTGTCGATCTAACGTCCCCATGCCACAAAGTCAGCATTCTGATCGTACCCTACATCTTTTGGACATCCCTGACATTCAGTCCCGGGTCCCTAGAGAGCGTTGGACTATATATTCTAACGACAATTAGACTCGTGGCTTGGATTCTTCCCTCGGGAGATTTCTTCTTGTGGTCTTGTTCGTGTTCTCTCTCTTTCGTCTATGGAGTAATGCGACTAACTGAAACACATACAGTTCTCTCCTAATACAGTATATATGGTTTTCTCAAGATTTTGCTTCCGCTCCATATAAGAAAACAAAAGGTGTACAGAAGGGATCGGTAGGGAAGAAGTCTTGGACTTCCAATAGAAATTTAGGGGGGTGTATATAATTCATTCTCTCGCCTTGACATCGACAAAACTCGACGTAATGTAAAATAAAAGCGTTCTGCGTTTGGCCTTGTAATGTAGTTTCTATATGTAGTTTCGTTTTATTTCAAGTCTTTACTCGAAGCAAAACAAACCATCAGCCATTCAATTTTACTTAATTTATTTACTGAAAGTTATGACCCCACAGTGTTTTAACATAGGAAATACATCTACATAGTATTTAAATATTGTGCTAAATTCATCTGGAATATAATCGCTGTTGGTTGTAAGCCAAAGGTAACATCTCTTTCTGGACAAACACTGCACTTCTTTAATGCTATACCTAGTGGTAGGTACGGTTACAAAATTTAGTCACCAAGTCCAAGGCAGGCAAGCGATTTGTGCACCCCTGACCTATATTACCACTCAAAATTTCATATGGCAAGCCTCAAATTTGCATCGCCATAAAAAAATTACAGATTACATCTAGTAATGGCGATGCCTATAAAACCTAGAAAAGTATGAATTTAAGAAACGTGTTTCTTAGTGACATCTTTATGTCAATTTTAATTACAGTTGCCACCTCGTATTGCAGACAGCAGTAGAAATGCAATACTATTCAAAATTACCCTACTTAATAACAGTTTAGAGCACACCGGTTCGTTGTCCAAATATTTCGTGGTCTTCAATTCTCTGTACCTTTGTGCCCGCCGCTCTGTGCACAGCTTTTGGTTAAACTGTGCCTCCTCAGTAGATGGTCCTGTTGATGCCGATACAAGGCAGTGAGAATCCAGGGAGGGAAGGCATAAGACAAGGCAAGGACATTAATTATACGAGGATTAATGTGCCTTCGATGCCAGACGCTTCCTACCTTCCAACCTACCTACCTACCTCTATGAGAGTAAACCCGGCTTGGAAGCCTTGTTCACAATACGAAACGACACAAACGTAAGTCTCTTTGTCTTAAAACTTTCCAATACGAAGATTTCCAATTATTAACCAACTACATTAATGTGGTGACCAAAGAAAAACTATATAAAAGGAAAGTTATTCAAGAAATTGAATTTACATAAATAATATACCGTAGCCTATTACTCAATTATTTTGGACAGCAAATGTAAAATGTTTGTACAAATTTTGCAATATTGATTTAACTCGTCAAAAAAGGAAGTTTCAACTAATTAAACCAAGTTTCAGAACAACTGCAACTGGTTTTGGGATATCAAGAAAGTAATCATGGCAGGATAGCCGTCATGTACTGTAACGTGTATCCATTAATTTCTTCTAGTATTATCTTACGCATCACGCATTTAACCAAATACCTGCTGGGAAAACACGATGGCGCAGTTAGTTGAGACACTGCGCTACAAGTCGGCAGATCACCGGTTCGATTGGCGATATCATTGGAACTTTTATTGACATAATCTTCCGGCCGCACCATGACCTTGGGATCGAGTCAGCCTCTGACAGAAAAGAGTACGAGGAATATTTCCTGGGAATAAAGGCAGTCGGAGCGTAGGGTCGACAACCTTTCCACCTTCATGTGTCGATTGTCTAGAAATTCTTGGACTCTCAACCTCCTGGAAACCTCCTGGCCTCTTCAGGTACAGTTTTACGTTTCTAAACTGCTAGTGCTCTAGTATCAAAAGTAGATCGACCTTACGGAAAGTTTACACCTACAACATGTAACCTGATACGTACAATACAATTTCAATTTTCCTACTTCCTTTTGCTGTGTTCCTACTTTATAAAGCGGACCTAACAGAGAACACCTAAAACGTTTGTTCTCATTTCGTATCTCAGAGAAAAAAATAAAGTGTCTCTAATACAAAAAAGTCCTTTAACACGGTGTGAATAAATAATAGCTATTTGTTCTGAGAACCATACAAAGTACACAAAATGCTGTAGACCAAAATTACAAGATTCTTAATGTTAAACCTGGCGGGACGTTTAATAGGCACTAGACTTAAACGGTTAATTTGGTTCCTGGACAAGTTTCTTAATTGCCAAATTTATAAAAATTATTACATGAGTGTTAGTAATTTAATTTTGTCCTCTTTATGACATAAACCTATATTATTATTTTTAAATTACGATTACACGAATGAACTGCAATTCAAGTCCAATTTTTAACACATAGACCAGACAACTGTATTATTTTATGCGTAAAATTATACCTGTACAACATTTTAAGATGGATCCAGTTTTATGATGTGTATTTACACAATGCTACTGCAGTAACAGGAGCAAACTGCAAATATTGTTCGCCTCTTGTTGTTTACTGAATGTGGCTGAAAGAATTCGTGGACATTTTTATCAACGGCAAGACTCAGTGTAGTGTTGACCGGTCATTGTAAACTATCAATAATTTCTATCTATGGTTTAATGTCATGTCACGTACTTCCACTTCCTTCTTTCTGAGTCAAAAATGCAAACAGTGGGTAGACAAAATTTAGACCTCTTCTGCACATTACCGTCACCACTAAACTCTTATTGATTTCAGCTTTCATGATCAGAGCCATTCAGGGGAAGCAATGTAAGCTCATCCGTAGAAAAGAAGTGATTCCCAAAACGTAAGTCACTTGGGATTGGCAAATAAATGCTTTTAACTCCTGATTTCAAACGTTCGCCATGTTCTGAATGTTGTATGCTTTCTTCTGGGTAATTCCCCGGCGTGTGAATTTCATATGCCGACGTTTCGGAACACTCTGTTCTATATTCATAGTCAGGTACGTATTCTTCATACCTACCTGCCTATGAAGATGGGACAGTGTATTCCGAAACTTCATCATATAAAATTCAGACTACCCAGAAGAAAGCATACAACTATTTTTTAGGTGTGTCATCCCCGTTATGTTATCAAATAATAGGATCAATGCAGTATGTGTATATATATCGGCAAAACACAACTATGATACTGTTCCAGACCATGCACCCACCACTGACACAAACGAGATCTCGGTCCCACAAAAGAACCCCTTTCCCCACACCCTAAAAAAACCCACACATGTTTAATAGCTGTATCCATGTACAACCTGAAGATGGCCAACATTAGTGGCCGAAACATGTAGTTGTGCCTATTGTAGTAGATAGCCAATATACTACTAATAAATACAGTTGTGTTTTTACGATATATATATTTATTTATATTCATATATTTATATATATATTACATTGATCCTGTTAGCATACAACTACTTTTAATGACTGATGTATACATCAACTGCAAGCCTAAGAAAATTATCACATAGAAAACGCATATCCCGTTATTCCCTAGTGAAATGAAACAAGGGCGTTGGAAGCAACACTGCCCTATGCTTCCTGATCATAGGAACACTTTAATGGAACAGGTGTGCTGTGTAATGTAACGTGCTGTGTAATGTAACGTGCTTATGTGTTCTTTGGTTTACGCTCCTTTATAATATGAAGATAATGTTTACATTCGAAATCCTATTTTCTCTGTTCTTTCAAAACTTACACTTTTGTTAAAATAACAATTTAAAAGAAGCCTGTTTCTAAAATATGATGCCCCCACAACGTTGTCAAATCATCACACACACACACACACACACACATTTACTTCCATCCGGCGCTCCTGAGAATTTCATTTACTACAGCTAACGTTTGCGTTATTCTAACAAGCATTGTGCACCAGTACTCGTGCCTGTGGAACTTTCGAACAGCATGCCTGGTTGGGCTCCACTTGGACCCCGGTACACCTATATGCCGTAATGTGGGGGGGGGAGGAGGAGGAGGCGGCGGCAGCATCAGAATGGATTGCAGAATCAGGGAGGTCTTTCTGCTCAGCATTGATATTACACCACAGGTTACAGTGCTAATATATATAGGTGTCTGTTCTGAGCATGTGGAAAAGACAAAAAAAAAAAAAGATTCGACCAAGCTACAGAGGTTTATACCGTCATAGAATTATTTGTGAAATCTTTAAATATTAGTTATGTCCTTTCTGTGTTATGTCCTTTTGTTGCTAGATGCTGGTAGCCAACCTACACATGTGTGAGCAATTGCATTACTCTCTCATGCATTATTATAAACTACCTCTAGATTTTTGTATGATCCAAAGTAATATAATTATATGTATTTGTTGGTACTACTGCCGTATATACTAAAGGTGTTTACTCGTCAAAAATAAGACGGACTCACATACAAAGGGTCATAAGAGACATTTTCGTAATAAAATAAGATATAACTGCAACACTAATACCATGTTTACTTAAATAAAGACGTAAAAAGTTATATCGATGGTATTATACTTATGTAATGCGTGTTAAATTTACACAAAATTTGTTACTAGGTAGAAACTTTGAAATTTTACTACTTTTAAATCCAGGAAGAGATCGCTCAGTCACAGCCACAAAAGTCAGCAATACCAATCAGTTTATTACTCTTTATTACGCTTGAACCGGGCAGTAACCTGATCGGATCATTATACTTTCAAGAATGCATGACTTGTCACCTCTACTCTATAAAGCATAGCTCAACCCGGTAAATTCATTAACAAATTCATCATCGGCTGTCACGTATCTTCGACTGGAGAAATATTGTGATTTAATACATTTATTACAAAGATTGTTGTAACGATATTACGATGCTCTACCGTCTGCTTTATATACAAGGTAAGGTATATTGACTGTATTCAAAATTTACTTTAATTCGAGTTGAGCAGTTTGGCAAATTATATTTAGGTTTTATTCCAAATTTACGCGCTTTGATTTATAGAGAGAGAAAGGCAAGTTAATTATTTATATAACTTATAATACAATTTGGCAGTGTTTGATTTATTAAGTTTGTAGCTACTGAATTGTTAGTTATTGAATATAATATTTCGTTTAATGGAATAGAATACACATTTTTTATATTTTTATCTAAATTGCGAATGAATCAAACGATTGCTCTGCAAATCCTTGAGTCCTTGATATAATTAGATTTGCCAATTTGTTTGGCTGGTGGCGGCGAAATTTACTACCATAGTTTAGCGTCCCTTTCCCGGACAACTTGATGGAAGTCAAGCCATCATTTGAGTAGGAGAGCACTGCACTTATTAATGATTTGAAAATATTTCATTTGCATGCATTCTTAAGATATATTTGATGCAGTGTCCCGTTTGGGAAATGTACAAATATATGCTGTGGCAAGTAAGAAATAGAACAGAACTGTGAGCCATGCCCGTTGTGTTCAATATAATATGAGCAAGGAATAAGCTTAAATAAGTCAAAACACAACTAGTAACTTAGGTATTTTATTTATTTATTTATTATATAGAGTGACGAAATGTTTCGACCCTCGTTTTTCGTGCCCTCATCAGGTCACAAGTACGAATTGAGGATGTTATGTAATGTAATGTAAGTAATATAGATGGGTGGATAATATTAGGCTGGCTCTCCAGGAGGTGGGATGTCGGTGTATGGACTGGATTGGGCTGGCCCAGGATGGATATAGGTGGCGGAGGCTTGTGAGTGCGGTAATGAACCGTCGGGTTCCGTGAAATGCGGGGAATTTCTTGACTAGCTGCAAACCAGTTAGCTTCTCAAGAAGTTATAAATTAATATACATTGATCTAAATTTGAGTGTCGGTCCGCTTCTTCCTTTTGAGGAATCAATGTATTAGGCAAAAAACTCGAGCACAGAACATAGTAAAGGAACTAAAACAGCACCAGAAAAAGTGGCTATAACATGTACAGAGGATGGACACAAACAGACTACCAAAACAAGCACTACAATATAAACCAAAAGGACGAAGGAACATAGGACGGCCGAGGAAGAGATGGAGGGACCAACTTCATCTTGAGGATTAAGGAACAGGAAACATGCCTAACCCTTCAAGAACATGATGATGATGATGATGATGATGATCTAAAATTCAACGAGCTCTCGTCGTTCTCATATTTACAATTATAGCTGGTTTTAAAAATTTGACAATATTATATAATCACAGTACGTGTGACTACCAAAATTGGAATGCAGATCCGTACGTTTATAATTGTAGTGCTAACGTTTATGTAATTGATGTTGGACGGGATCTATAATAGTCATATATATATATATATATATATATATATATACCGTAGTGAGTGGATGTAAGAATGTGTATAAAATACATACAATCTTTTGAATGCAAAATCTTGGATTTCGGAATATGTAGATTGTTATGTTGAAGTTTCACTCTTGCGAAGGCTGTAGCGGGCGTCACAGAAAACGCGCTACTCTGCGCATGCAGGAATCGGCCTACCTTTCTTTCACTTGGTTCCAACCTGCGACGGCACTCACAAACCCATTGTGTTTCATATATTGGGATGGTAATTGCATGGGGCGGGGTCCTCTGTCAAAAGCTCATATTCGCTCTATTAATCAAGAAGCTCCCTACCCTTTACGTGTTCGTCACTGGTCCGTATTCTAACAACGAAAATATCAGTCACTCCTTTACACATTATTTCAACATTAATCTTCCACTTACGCAGTAGTGAAACTGGATTCATGACCCTTGAAGATGGGGCCGATAGGTCGTCCCGAAATGTTGTTGAGGAATTTAAGCTACTCGCTGTGTAACAGCCCAGAAGAGCGCAGTTCTCGTCTACTTCGCGGGGGAAGCTTGAAATCACGTAATTATCAATCATGTGTGGGCCGGGTACCTCAGTCGGTATAGCGACTGACTACGGGCTGGACGGTCTGGGATCGAATCCGGGTGGGGAAGAGATTTTCCGCCCTTCTAGACCGGCCCTGGGTACCGGGTCTCTCCTGGGGGTAAAGTGCGGCCGGGGCGTGCCGCTGACCACTCACCCCCTTCTAGTGCCGCGGTCATGGAAGAGTAGAGCTACACATACCTCTACCCACCCTCTGGGCTACACCGGGCCTGTAACGGGATCACGTAATTACCAATAATGAATGCGATAAGGACATTACGACAATGACAAAACTGCTGCTAATACTGATGCTGCTGCTGATCCTGTTGCTGCTGATTATAATGATGATGAAGATGATGGCAGCACTTGCTTTATTCCATACAGAAGGCTAGACTTGCGACAAGGACAATTCGTCGCAGTATTATTGTTTTCTTAATGGTTTTTCATGAAACTCAGTACGAAGTTCAAGACGTTCTAAGCGCTCTCTCCCCTTACCTTATCGTCTATCTTTCCTAACAGGCCTTCCTACATGGCGGTACAGTAAAATCCTTGGTTTATTAAAAGTATGTAGTAACTGATCGTCAAAAACTGCGCCACTATTTGTACGGGAAGTACGTCATAAAACGGGGAACAATATGGTCGTCGCGCGATAACTTATATTTAAGCAGAGTTCCGAAGTACATCGAAGCATTTGGGCTAATGCTGACAGCAAACGCATACAAGAGTCTTGTTTTCGTTTATTACTGACGTTTCAAACTACTGGCTTATAGGTACAATTAGTAAAGAGTTCTCTCTCCAAGCGAAGTATAAGTGGGGCAAATTTGCTTAATAAATATAGACGTAAAAAGTTCCTGTTTGTTTTTTGCATTGTGTGTGTACTGGTATCTCAGATTTATTTTACCTACCGGAGTTGGTGAGAGAAATAGGCTACATCCTGTGCAAGTTCGGAACGGCATTTACTGCAACTTAAATTCTTGCTGGAGTATTCTATTTGTGTTTTCTACACAATCAAAAACATAACATTCAGATCTACCAATCACGCACTGAATAGGCAACTTCCTCTTTCGCTGTGAAAGTACGTGAGAGAATGGATTGAGTATACAGGGCATGGCAGAGAAGGACCAAAAGATGAAAAATTCCCTTTTTGGTCAACAACAATAAATCGGGCTATTATATTTGTGTGGATATATCTCTGCAGCAGACAGCCCTACCATTAGCTTCCTCCGAGATATAGACACGTACAACTTGGTGACTTAAAAGATAAACCGAAAAAGTTTACACATTATGAAACAAACAAGTTAAACTTTGCCGTACGACCACAAGAGCGGAACGTTCAAATTATATCCGAATAAAATAACTCTTTCAAAGCGAAGTTCCAACCGCGTGAGTATTCCTTGTAAAGTGAGCACGAATCTTCAAATAATACTTCCATTGTAATTTATCTGTCTGTCGTATGATCAAAAAGAACCTCCGGAGGATCCTGATTGTACATAGCATCGAAACATCTAACTTATTTCAAGAAAACCTGGGAATAGTGCCGAGGTGAAAAAAACCCAGTGCCATGTTACTGTGCCGACTAAGCGTTGGAAAGTGGCACCTCGTATTTGTAGGTCCTAAGCATGGAATCATGTGGCGCGTATGGGTGAGGTGAGGGGGTGTATAGGGTCTTGGTGGGGAAACCGGAGGGAAAGAGACCACTGGGGAGACCTAGGCGTAGGTGGGTGGATAATATTAGGATGGATCTGCAGGAGGTGGGATGTGGGTATATGGACTGGATTGGACTGGCCCAGGATAGAGACAGGTGGCGGACGCTTGTGAACGCGGTAATGAACATTCGGCTTCCGTGAAATACGGCGAATTTCTTGACTAACTGCAAACCAGTTAGCTTCTCAAGAAGGACTCTGCACCATGGAGAAAATAAGTAAGTACGCATGGAATCTGCTACACGTCACCATTCTGGGCCCTAGAACATGGAGTGACGTTACGTAACCTACCGGCAGTGACGTATAAACCCACCGAGAGGGCAAGGAATTCGACGGCATTCGCAAATAAAAAAAAAAAAAGGACGACTTGTGATCACCCGGCCACAAACCGGTCGAGATAAATTTGTGTGATACTTCTGCACGCGACTGAAGGTATGTACTTACTTTTCCACTTTCATTTATAATCCTTTCATTAAATTTCATTCCATAATATTAGTTTAAGTTATATCCACTGTTTCAGAGCAATAAATATGGAAATCTGTTAAGAAACCCTGTTTGTAGGGATAGACAAGACATGGAGAGCGCTATTAAAAACATAGAGTATATTGTAGTATATGGAGACGTTATCTGAGATACGATGTACATTCATGAGCAAACAGGTTATTGAACACCAACGGGGCAGGAGTAGTCATGTTACGCTGGAAAGACTGTAATCTCGTAAAGAACTATAGAAACGGATAAAATTTGCCGTCATTTTGAGTGAATGTTTACAGCTGCAATATTGGATATGGTGTTTCTTATGATATTTATAAATGTTAAATAAAACAGAAACGAAATGTATCGGGAGCAAAATGTAACACTGAAGTGTGTTCTGGAGTCTTACCAAATTATCCGGAAAACAGATTGCATCTGTGTGGCACCAAATTATTTGCAGTTGGTCAACTATTTCTTCAGCTTCTATGGCTCTGTCACGTTCCTCCTTACCTCGTAAATGACGAGATCTTAACATAAACATGTAAAATGCCTCTTATTTTTCTCGGAATGTAACCTAACTTGAAACTGGCAGACAGATTTGACTGACATACAATACAATAAAATCAACTACCTACCCTACGATTTTTATGTAAGAAATACAGCACAAACATTACTGCAATAAAATCTAACGCAGCCCATATTAAGAAGACAGTATTTCGGGGGGGGGGGGAGATTCACTACAAAATTATAACTAATATTGTTCGCTAGACTGTAACAAATATCTAATGCCGGCAATAATGGCCAATTGTAATATTTTAATAATGTTATGGCATTCTGATTTTGGTATTAATACTTAGAATTGCCCACTCGACATGGATGGGATGTCCATGTGTTTCTGTGTTCTTCCATGATGTTACGTAAATAGCAGGTGTGTAACGGTATCAGCCTCTTTCCAAGAATCCTACCGTCTATCTGTAACAATTACGTAATAGAAATACCAATGTTTCCTGCAAATGTCGGTAATACACGGACTTGCAAACGGAAGTAGCAGGCAGAAATATGGCACACTGATATCTCCTTATGTAAGGTTAGTGCTATCATAAAACCGCGCGCTGCACTTACGGCCATTGTCTTATTGTTTGTGTGCTATTTTGATTCCTACGCGGTGGGTCAATGCTGAAGTTCCTAAACACAAATTATTTGACTACGATTATTAAAAAACCTATTATAATCATTACGTTGTCAGGATATCTGAAAAATACAATTATTTTCCTCTCCAACTTGCTGCTATTGTCGGAAGAAACAAAGCAGAAGGGACAAGGAGACTATAAAATGGTACATAGTAATTCATTTCCATTATTGAACCTCAGCGAATGTCATACCTTTTAACCCCAGCTATGCTAAGGTAACTGTTTTCCTGTAACACAACAATTTTAGCATCGTGAATGCTAGTTAATGGAGAGTGGTAAGGGAACGCTTTACACATAATACCATACCGTATAAAACGGTACTTTGCCTGAACTGTGGAAGAGGATAGGGAATTCTACAACGCGAAATGTTCGTAGCGAAACCGAAAGCACTGCCAAGCTTAGCACGAGTAGAATAGGAAAGGAGAGGGGGGGGGGGAGAAAGAGAGAAAGCCGAAACCTAATCAATAACCCCAAGTGTTTGTCTTGCTTTAGAGGTTAGGTCGTCATAGGGTTAACCAGCCTGCCTTCTGGGCCAGTGTGTGACATAAGGAAGATGTACCATATTTACTTATGGTTTACTTAAAAGGACTATTGTGGAAGAAAGGTGGGTTTAGCGATTACTGAGCTGGAAAGGACATAAACGGGGAAAGCGTCTAATTTAAGGCACCATCCCTTTATTTACGTGGACGGGTTGAGCAAAAGCACGGAAAGCCTCAGGATCAGTCTGCCGACCGAATTCAAACCGGGCACTTCTCGAGTACACGTCAAAAAAGACAACCCTTACTTTTACTTACTCGGAATTACGTCACACAGAGGCGCAGTCAGTGGGACGACCTCCAGTTGTGGCCACACGATGTAGGTAGCAATAATGTGGATTTCCTCTACCAGCGCGATGAAAATGTGAAGGCGGAAATATACCGATACGTCGAGTTTTTTGGGTGTCAGGGCTTAACATCGACTTCTGACAGGGTCATCCTCATTTAAATTACAGGGCCTACCTGCTTCGGATACCAGAATATGTTCAAGAGAGTCGAAGAGCTCAAGGCTGGAGTTAGTGAAGGAGATATTTTAAGCGGGACCACAAATGGCCATAAAACAAGGAGCTTCTGCATCAACACGATTTCAAGTGAACCTTTCTAACAACAGAAAGATTTTCCCTAATGAAGCGAGACCTTATTAGGAAAAAAAAAAGGATTTGCGAGAACAGAAGCCAGGCTTTTAGAAACTTGTGAATTATAAAGGACTGAAGTGAGTCCTTCTAGAACGTAGATATCAGTACTGATGCTACACGCAATCAATACCAATTCATTGGAGGATTAGGAAACGTATTTCAATACGAACGGCAATGAGGACTTAGAGGAAACCTTACGGATCACCATGATATAAATTAAGCCTGAAGGGAACATGGAAAGCGAAGGAGGGTAGTGCGGACTGAATTCAGATAGTACAGTGATACAGACGCTAAAACAACGTGCAACGCAGGACGTAGATTAATGTACGACGGTAATTAGTACATTTAGTTGCATTCTAATAAATAATATAATACATGGACAATACAAAACATTAAGAACAGAAAGTACAACCTCTGTAATTTCCATTGCAAACTCAAAAACAGTCCCCCCTAGATGATGGTCATTTAAATACTTAAACATGTTAAGGTACGAAAATCTGGAACTAAACCGTAACAAATCAAGTAATTTTATGAAATAAAGTAAAATGCAAACTTGATGCAAATATAAATTTTATTGATGTATTCTTAGCTCGACATGTTTCGGGTACATACGCCCGTCATCAGGAGCATTAGATGTTGAGTTGCAGCATATGGTTTTCTGCACCGAGGTTTTGAATGGGAGGTGGTCTTGAGAGCCGCTGCGTAGGTCGTGTGTACGGTGCGGATGGTGCGACGGCACGGCACCATCCGCACCGTACACACAACCTACGCAGCGGCTCTCAAGACCACCACCCAATCCAAAAACTCTGTGCAGAAAACCATATGCTGCAACTCAACATCTAATGCTATGTACCCGAAACATGTCGAGATAAGAATACATCAATAAAATTACCTAGTGGCATCAAGTTGGCATTTCACTTCATTTCATGAGGAGAATGCACGGTCAAACAACCCTCAAGTGATTTTAATTACAAAAGTTCAGTGTAAGCATGCATGGCTGCTCTTCCAGATGCAATCAACAGCGACAACTATCATCCTTCAACCGAAATGAATATAGCTCATAACAAGTAATTTTAAATGGCAAAAGCATACAAATAATGAAAACAGTTTCACGGGATAACACATGACAATTTCATACTTTCTATTTCGGTCATATAAATATTAAAGCTATATCAAACTCCAATACAAATACCGACGTTACATCGAAGGTGACAGGGGTGAAGACCAGCTTTTTAACTTGAATTTGGAGAAGCGGCGAATGTAGCGAGATCCGAAATCTACAAGCGGGAAGAAAAAGAAAGAGCAATTAGACATAACTCCGTGGAATGTAAATTCGACCTCAACTACATTCAAGCATATACAGCACAAAAGTATGCGTGGAATCCAACGCATAGCTCATTACATGTAGGCGAAGTATCGCCAGTCTGGTGTAAAGAATGCCCAGATAATTGTTGGGCTAGCTTTTCAACGTAGACAGTCCTAATATTTTCGCTAGGTGTGGAAAGAAGAGTCGAAAGCCGATGAGATTAATGGGTAAGAAGGGATTATATTATTTCTCTTGAGATTCTTTTTACATAAAATTTTTTTTTCGCAAACCACTCAATTTTCTTTTGACCACCATATCTAGCCTGAGGGTCATGTTTCGCCCTCCCATGGCCACAGGACGGAGAGCGTTCAGCCGTATCCAGAGACTATCAGGCGATAAATCCCTAGACCAAGATTGGTATCACACTCTATTTTTTTTCACTCTTCGTCTTTGTTCCTGCCACTATACAAGTTTTGGAGAAAGAGGTCGGAACTGAAAATATACAAGTAACACTCGTACATCCGTTTGGTTACGATTGCACATCTCACAGTACAAATAAATTCCACTCCCCCCCCCACCCCCCACACAAAAACAAACAAAACAACAAAAAAAAAAAAAAAAACAAAAAAACAAAAAAAAAAGAAAGAAAAGAAAACGGAACAAAGCGTTTTGTCGAAGCGGAAAGAAAACGAATTGGCTGTATACAGACGGCGCAGATAACCTGAATCAGAAACCGTATTTCTCCTGCTGAAGAAATTTGCCTCAAACAAACTTGACACCAGAGTGGCTCCTACGAATTAAATGTTGGAAACCCCTCGATGTATGTTTAGAAGCGACAACAAT
>Ga0136643_10001513_pt1 | contig 28573 bp, 13 predicted proteins | sample TergutLab28metaG_FD_96883 | JGI IMG/M metagenome (GOLD analysis project Ga0136643, IMG submission 96883) | Labiotermes labralis P1 segment gut microbial communities from Petit-Saut dam, French Guiana - Lab288 P1 (version 3) (version 3) | ecosystem: Host-associated > Arthropoda: Insects >... | reverse complement strand
CAACGGATATAACAACAGGTGAGTTCTTGAGAATTGACTTATTTCAGTATAACAAAATTTCACTATAACAAATTAATTTCTGAGGTCCCCAAAATTTCGTTATACTGGTATTCTACTGTATAACTGTGCTCCTTTCAATTGTACTGTGTTGCTTGAACTCTTTGTGTTTGATAGTTTGTTAGCTATTCATTTGCTAGTGGGGCCTCTTTTCCCATGGGTAAAGTAGATGGGACATGAAGCTGACCACTCACCATGTAGTGCCGAAGTTGAGAATCAGTGGCACAGTGACTCCGCCCTCCCATGTGTCATCATGGCATGCAGATGAACAACTCCAGGTTTTGATAGTGTTAATTTGTTTAATATTTTCATATTTCATAAGCTGGTCCTTTTCAGAAATGACAGTAAAGTATTCATGCAAGGACATTGCCATCCCTCTGCCCATTTCAGCTTTTCTTCCTCCATCTCTCAGGCAAACAATGGGCCAGGCAATTCACACCACTTCTTGTGTCAGTACACACCAGACCAACACAAAAGCAACAGTAACAAGGGACTGTATATGCAGCCACATAAACACACTGCTTTCACAAGATATTATAACGTCGCATAAACTATACTTTATCACTCAGCCATGACCGAATAATTTTAATCTAATAATTTTATGGAATTGGCATTTTAACAATTTTATTTTTAAAAACTTATGTAACTTAAGGAAGTACAAGTTTTTGGAACTCCCTGAAGATGACATAGAGGTGTCAAAACATGTAGGAGTGAACATTATAAAAAGATACATATTAGTGCATTAGTTGGTTGTAATAAAAACAGTGAAATTTCATAATATCTGCCAAGGACTATAATGTATAAGAACTGATCAGTGAAAAGGTTATTTATCGTATGATAAGTATTTAACGAGAATATGTTTGTATTTAGAACATAATGGAGCTGCGGGTATTAATTTCTTTTTGTCTGGTGTTGAACAGAATAAATGGCTTACCTATTTAAATACTCATTATGTTAACTGAGTAACTAATGAATGGGATTTTTGGTTGCCATCCTTCTCCCATCCTTAACCCTTTAAAGACTGATAATTAGTATATGTATCATCTGGTTAACAATAAAAACTTTACCTTTTGTAGACATACATATTTGTGTGTCTTGTGTAATTCTTACCATAAACAGTGACTGTATACCTTTGGTTTTGTCAGCAAACTGCTTTCCCTCTGAGGAAGAAACTTTACTTTTTATTTGTATACAACACAGATTCAGTTTAATCGTGGGATATTTAATGGTAATCTTTTTTTCATTACAGCTAAACTGACATGGACAGGTACACACTGCTGTAGAGAGCAGAGAACTAGTACTGCTACACATGGGCTAGAGTGATGCATGCAACAGATTTTATGAAAATCATCCAGAAGAGGTAACACCATCCTCCAGAATGGTACCGAAACTAGTGGTGAGACAAAAACTGGCAGTGTAGCAGATAGGCCTGACACTGGTCAAAAAAGAAGTACAAAAATGAAGAAGTGTCAGTGAACATCCTTACTAAAAAGTTCTAGCAAATCCTCCTTATTCATTTAGGAAAATTTTCTAGGACAGTGGAAGTAATGAGGTTCAATTCTGCACATCTTACCTCAAAACAAATTCCATTGTTAGAAGGTGCATCCTTTGCTGGGAGGGGGACTTTGACAGATGTGTAAAATTTTGTGAGTGGTTGCAACACCAGACAAGTGAAACCAAATTTTCTGTCGTATGTATTTTTGAATGATGAAGCTTTATTTCATTTCAATGGTTCAGTGGACAGAATTTTTTCAGGAGTGGTCTTATACCACTCCAGACTGAGCAGAAGATATTTATCAACAACGATCAGACAGGTATGGTGTGGTGTGCCATACACAACACTTAAGATTTCAGGACTATACTTTTTTTCAAGATGTCACTATAAACACAAGTGGGAGTGCTCTCTGTGGTATTGGCACCATATCTAGACACCCTACCTCTTCATTGTCTGCAGCACATATGGTTCCAACAAGACACAACTCTGCCAAATTTTGCCACTGATACTTGGCAGTTGAGTTACCCACCAGGAAAATGGATTGGCCATAACAGAGAACCCACTGCATGGCCGACAAGATTGTCCGGTCTCACTTCAGTCAATTTTTCCGTTAAGGGACATCATCTTGGAACTAATGAAAGGATCCCAGTTTCCATCATAGTGGCGAGAACCCATAGTACAAAATATTACACGCATCTAACAGTTCCAAAGCTGTCAGTAGGATTGTGTTTTTAGTGCAGAAGTTAACAAGATGCAACATCTTCAATGGACAGTGAACTCTGTACTCAGTAACTGATCTTTGAAGCAAGCATTGTTTCAAAAAGAAGTTCAGCAACCTTAACGGCATACATAGCAGACTATGATTCATTAGTACAGGTGAAACTATTCCATCCCTTGCTGAAATGTGAATCAATACTGTTCTAAAAATGTGTATAAAAGCTTTGGATTTTAGCAGACCTGCGTTCAGAAGTTCATAAAACAATGTTATAGCAGGAAAATATTTTTAAGCTTACATTCTGTTGCACATCAGGTATGTAATGAAATTTGTCAGTTGTTATTCTGTGTTTTCAGTGACCAAAACAGAACCAAATTTAAACAGAAGGATTACCAAAGTTTTCAAAAAGTTCAACTAACATTTCACCAGGAAGGTTCTCTGCTCTTAAATAAAGTTTCATAGAGACACAACAATATTCAATTCCACATATCAAAAGGTCACAGTAATGCGAGAGCTGGGACTATCAGAATAAGACATTGATGGAATTTTATATTTTCAATTTTTTGTACTAATTTTACATGTGTGTTTCACAGCACAATAATGACAACAAAGTCTTCACTGTGTTAACATATAAATCCATTTTTCTATCACAATGTTTAAATCAAGTCTAAGTTCTTAAAATTTACCAAGACACTGGCCTCAGAGTATAGGAAACAAAGCTGGCAGTCTAGGATTAAAATCTGAACAGCAGTTTTCACTCATACACACCCTAATAAGCCATTCTCATCATGCATATGCGAAAAACAATCCACATGAAGTGAGTATATTCCTACCTTTAAAGTTATAGGTGTTTTGATAATTATTCACTTTGCATAACGAAATATGTATCACAAAAATGTTTGTATTAATATAGGCAGTAACTCTGCATAAAAATTTGCTCTGAAGCAAGCAATATTTATAAAAATAAAAAAAAATTAAGTTAAATATATTAAGTCCACAGGGGTGTGTCATCAGATTCCAGATCACATTCCAACTACGTCGTGGATTTACATGACAAAGAAGGTGAAGCCAGATCCATTTCAGCAGAGGATGTAACTGGCCATTCCTGGGTTCTGTTTGTGGGCGTGTTAGCTCGAGATGAATATAACCTGGAGTTTTTACAGAGAAACCTGGTTTATGTAGATGAAACAGGCAGAGATACAATTAAATATTCCTGATTAGGGCATGCCTTTCTCAATTAGGAATAAATAAATGATTGAATTAATGACAATATCTGACCAGAAAGACTATACTGGCAGCAATAGATGTTCAAGGCACATAAGTGGTGGACTGTCACTTGATAAATTATGCATGGATTCAAATATCTCATCTGCATAACAAAACCCCAAGCTGAAATACATTTCAATACATACTAGGAGAATGACGTTCCTAGATGCCACCCACAGCAAATGAAATTCAAACAGGCTGGTCCCTATGGGATTATGTCATGGGGTGGCAATTCTCTAGGCAAACCAGAATTCCTCTTGATTTCCAAGTCTGAAGCAAACTGTGGTATATGTCTTATAACTTGGCATTGATTCCCAACATGTGAGACAACTGTTTCTTGGTTTTGGAACATAAGAGTAAAGTTCAACTCCAGTGAGAAACATATTTTGATAATAAGTTAGAAATTTATCAGACAAAAATTTATTTGCCACAGAAATTACCAACATCTGGACACATGCACAGTTACACAACAACAGCTACATACTCAAACCAATTCCTGGATTTACTACATGTGTGAAAAATGATCAACAAATCAGTGACAGGTGGTGACAACTTAATGACTTTGAAAACATTTTCCCTGAGTTAAGTTTCAACTTTGTTGTGAGCACCCAATTTCAGAAACTGCATCTTGATTTAAAAACATAACCCCTTAAAATCTTAAGGCAGGAGGACAAAGCTCAACTCAAGCAAGAGCAATCACAGCAAATCACAGGAAATAGAGGCAGGTAGTACTCAGAGTTGGCATGTGATGCACAGCTCAAGCTGTCTGAGGCAGACATGAAGCAGGATGCTCATGTGTCTGCCACTTTGTCTTACAAGGTTATGACACACACACACACACACACACAATCTTTAGTGTGCTGGAAAAAACAATTAGACACACTTTCATAAGTGACACATTTCCTCAATTTATTCCTTGCTTAATTTAATTAATAACCTAATTATTACACAATAAAAGTTTTGTTACCAGCACTCTGCAATAATATATATGAGCTTACATTATCTGGTTCCAGTCCAACCCCTCCACAAGGAAGCTATACTGGCTGCAGCACTGGTTACCAATCCTCCTGCCATGCTTGTTGCCTGTTGTGTGCTTGTAACATTCTGTTGCGATATTTGGCTCGGACCAGGAACAGTTTCAGGGCATGACACATGGGGAACCTAGTACACAGCAAATAGCTCTGCTTTTCAAACTTTTTAATTAACATACAGCTACTCCTCCACATAGATTAACCAAAGTTATGACCAAAATTTCCAAACTACTATTAAAAAAAAAGTAATTAAAATTTCATTTCAAACTGGGTGCAGAAAGTCTTGATTATCACAACAACTTACAACCCACCCCAGCTCATCAGTCATTTCACATGTCCTAATCTCAGGGAATCTAAGTGTTATAAGTAGCGGAACAGTAATTTTATAAATAACTGGACACCATTAACCCTTATCCTGCTACCGTGGAGAATATGGTGAGCTCCTAATAATGCCAGCAAATGGCAGATGGGATTTAACTCGGTGTTTAAAGGGTTAATATTCTTTGTATTATTTCACAACTATTAGAGTTTACAGATGTTGGCATGTATGGATGTGCCTTTGAAAAATGTATGCACTCTTGGTATCACGTACACAACGTATCACATCCTAGATAGAAAACGGACTCCTCGCTTGACTTAGCTTTTCAAAACTCGTACAGTTCCAAATTCATCCCCCCTTATATTCTTAATGTTTCTGACTGCCTAAATGTTAAATTTCACTACTTCCTAATAGGTCCAAAAGTCAAAATTTTGAATACTTGAACTCCATTGGCTCCCAAATATGTAACGTTTCCCGTGTCATAACCCATGGTTTCTCTTACTGTGCAAACGTGACTAATATGGTATCCTACCTAGCAAGATTAAGATGTCCAAAAGCTGTTGAAGTTTACAATGTCTATTGTTCCAAAAAGTTCCTTAAGCCATTAATTTTAACACTGACAAACGGTGATCCTGCTAGCTCAATATACCCACCATAAACTAAATTACTAATTTTAAACAAATCTGTCCTATCTACCAAATGTATAATTTTGACACCTAATAAGGGAATTAAACTCCATATACCAGTTATAAACTGTTATTGGGACATCTCGTGGCAGCATGATTTGCATCTCTGATCTAGACATCTGAGCTTACTTAGCTTACTGTGTTCAGATTTCATCTTATGACCAAAAGTTCAGAATGTATCATATAAGTTGAGGAGTACCTCTGGTTCGTGCATATTAAAAGAAAAGAAATGGACAAACTGCCATGTTCTCAGATGCTGTGCTATGAAAACTGACTCAAACTAGAAATGCTCTCAGTACATGACATGAGGAGACAAGTAAAAATTATGTAACTTCATTAGCCAAACTGTTAACTTTAGTGCATGTGTATTAACATTACAAAACTGAATCTGAAACATCCAATATAAGTGAACAGTTCAACCTGTAGCATATCACTGTACATATCACATACACATAATCATAAAACTGTATTTATTACAAAAAAAATTGGTAAAATTATCCCTGTCCATACCATGAATGCATACAGAAGGAGCAGGGGTATAACTCTACTCGTTCTTAACTTCAGTGCTAGATGGAAGTGAGTGGTCACCATCATGCCTTGGCTTCTCTATGCTTAGGAGAGATGCCAGTTTCCAATGCACAGGAGGCTGGGTGTGCCTCAGAGCTGGTCTGACAATTTAGAAAAGAGAAAAATCTCCCCCTCCAGGGATTCAAACCCCAGATCGTCCAGTGCACAACCTAATCACTATACTGACTATGCTATCACAGCTCCCCATGAGAGTCCGCATAATTATTACAAGTAACTTATAGTCTCTCAGGACTAATATTACAATTGAGTGGCAGTAGGCATATATATCAATCATAACACTTTTTCTTTCTTAAATATATTATGCATTTGATTAAAAGATTTATACACTCACAGCTTCCCACTCATAGGGCAAAGTGTCACTTTCATCATCTGAGCCAGAATCTTCTCCCAGGTCCAGATCATGTGCTAACTGTTCTTCTAAAGATTTTGCTAAAACAGGATCCACCTCCAATGGACCAAACCTGTAACATGGTTATATTCTGCCCACTGTAGCAGCAAATATGTTAAATTCCTTTCTAATAACAATCATAACCCATTTTATTAAGGCACATATAAACTGACATTATGGTAGCAGAAACTGTAAGTTCAACACACTAAAACCGAAGCCTATCTTGGAAATCAGTCTTCCATTAATCTCATAAACCACATTACCAGGTTTAAATTCCTTATTCATTTTTTGGGAGGTTTAAGCTTCACTGCCTACGAATAATGCTGGGAGCTGCAACAGCTTTATCTAGTTTTAGATAGCTATCCTTGCTTCATCCTTGATTAGCATCTGTCCAGAACATATCTAATGGTAACATCTTCAATATTCCACAATTTAATACCAACCTTCATAAAATCTGTAACTGTTTAGATCTGTAAATAAGCATAAAAATGTACCTGCTGTAAGTAACCAAGGATGGAACACCATACAAGTATGTCAGCAGTTTCTTCTGAACATCACTACCTACCTACCACACTACATGGCATCACATCCCAGAAGACAGTTATGCTCAGAATCATCAATGTGAAAACCTCAAATCTCAGTCTGCCCTGCATACTTTTTGGTAAATGTTTTCTAAACATTCGGCTGTCTTGTATTGATGATCGATATTTCCTTTGGAGTCTTTGTTACAAAGTTACAAGCAGTTTATACATGTTCTGTGCACAACATATATAAAATAAATGTCTAATGGGAAGATCCTGCATCTGCCCATCTGCATGATTTGGCATCAGAACTATAAAACAGATTTCAGTGACATTTGGTATTGGGCAGGGTGGAAGAAGTTCTACACGAAAGTTATGGAGAAACTTTTCTGTTGGTCCATTATGATCAAAAGCATCATTTACTTTGCATGAAGTTAAAAAAAAATCTTTAGCAATTTTAGCATTGTACAAAAAACACTGGTAAACCACATACACTACAGATCATGATGCACACATATTTAATAAAATACAAGCTAAGTAATGCATTCTTACTTTCCCTAATTAGTTCATCCACTAGACTACTTTTGTTGTTCTACATTACAAATTCTTAATACATATTTCTACCACAAAGAGTTGTGTACAAAATGGATAAGAAAAACAAAATACACTTTCCTCTCTTGTTCATTTTAATACATTAAATACCTTCCAAGATCACTGACTTCTGTGTTGAGTAAGAGGAGAATATTGTGCAATGTGCGTGCTGGATGCAGCAGTTCAGGGTTAACATTCTGAGTGTAGCACAGATGCAGAACATTAGAATTGAGCTTGGCAACTCTGTGTGCAAACTGTGTATCAGTCATTTCATGACCACAGAACTCACTGAAACAAAAAAGAACATTTTATCTCCAACAAAAAATTAAAAAAAAAAATACAAAACTGTGGATTCTTTCATCCACCCAAACTGAAATCCTCCTTTGGCTTTTAAGTTTCCTGTACTTTTAGGATAAAATGCATATCTGTTACATTCGTGCTGATTGCATAACAAGTAAATATCCTTGAAAATTCAGTAACAAAACATCTGTTGCATAAACTGTAATGCAGCCTGACCTATTTATAAACAATAAATACGCTATGGATATTCATTAATTCAGCCATGCTGAACCCAAATAATAGTTCACATGTTACAGAAGTTCTTCTGCATATAATCCATTATCTGTTTGAAAATGTCACAATTTAAAATTTAAAAAACCACTACATTTTGGAGACTTCCTGTATAATCTTTGGATAAGATACAGAAAAGTGTGAAGAGAACTCCATTCTTCTGGCACACGATGCTGCACCACTGGGTAATTGGTTCCTGATGTTAAAGGAAATGATTACCCAGAGACATGGCATCATATCATCCCAAGAACAGAGTCCTCATCCACACTGAAAACTTCAGGACTCACAAAGTGGATAATGTTCAAAAATGCCCCAGTGCAGATAAACCACTGAAAAACTTTAGAACTAAAATACTTAATTTGCTAATGACTCAAACAGGAGAAACATCATCAATAAGAAAGAACTGGAATAAAGCTGGAAGTGGTCAGCCTATTTTATAAGTATGCTAGAATCTGCCTAAAGGGAATGTGAAAAATAAAAAAGCATTCAGATGGGATATCCAATGTTTGAGCCACGATTCAACAAGAAACTTGCAAAATAAAAAGCAATAATGCTAACATCTGGTGAGCTGTTCGCATTATCTCATAACTGACCGACAGACAGCAGCAGAACAAAATTAGAAACAAGTGAACTCGTAAACAAATGTTGAGACTCTCTGGCTTCCAGTTGAGTGTATTCCTAAACAAAATTGTCAAACAGTCAGCAGCCAACCAATTAATTATCATGAAGATTAATACCACTACCTGAGCAGCCAACAAAAACTGTTATCATTATTATGTATGTACAAAGGCATATCCAGAAGCTCCCAAACTCACCAGTAAGAATGAGAACTGCAACTATAATAAATGAAACGCAAAATTTATAATTTCATGCTTTTCTCAATTCTGTATTACCTGTAAGACAGTTTGTTAGGCAACCGAACATCTAAGTAGAATGCCAGCACATTGACAAGCTGAGTTGTATATGTCAATGCAGCACTGATGTTGTATGCTGGGTTGTGGTCCATAGCCTCACACCTTCCCCCAGGAACTCCATCCCTGTTGTTTGCCACTGGTAGAAAACAGAAAATTTACTGAAACAGCCCTTCAAAATTAAACCAGCTTAACTGAAGAATAAGACTATAAATGAAAACAATCATTTGGGTGCAGTTTTCCATATTTACTCGTACATATGACCAAACATCCCTTATTACCAACTGAAATATGAAAGGTTCTCTGACGAGCACAAACAAAGCAAAGCACTTCACCAGGGCAAGTACCTACATCACCTTTCATACAAAGTATTCTGTGCTTCAACTGCAGGTAATGCTTTCAGAGCACAAGCAAATATGGGCAGCTGAAAACTGCACATTATTTCTGAATTACATTACAAAATGATTGGAAGAAAATTATGACGCAGTGTTAAAACCAAATTTAAGTCTTCAGGAGAAGGAACATATCATATTCAGGTACATGTGGCAGCTGTAGCTCCACCAGTTCTGTTCAGTTCATAGAAGGTTGCTGTTAATAGAGTGTAATATTTATGTATAATGACAGTACATATAATTAATACTCATAATTCCATTTATGGTATGAATATATCCATTCCAAGATATGCCAATCATCTTAGCAAACCTCATCTCCTTCTTTCTTTTGTAATTCCACAACCACTTTCTCATCAGGACTGGGCTATTTTTCCACTGGATTAACCAACTCCCATTTTGCATTTTGTTTCTGCTGCTATTTTCCACCCAACAAAACCTCCATTCATTGTCAAAGTATGATATGCTATAGCTAATAAGTAACAAGGTAAATGGAGGTACTTTTAATATTCTGTTTCAATTTTATATCATCATTTCTTCCATTTTAAATTTCCAGTATTATAAAAACTGAAAACTGGCAATCTTTGCCCAGTGACAGCACAATATGCTGATTCTTACATACTGGTTAATTACAGTACTTTCCTACCAGTTATACTTAAAAATATATTTCACAGACACTTTCAGAATAATAATGCTGTTGTTGGCAAAAATACGGGTTATAGAACCTTTTCACTGGGATGTGCAGGAGGTAGAATTGTGAGGAGTGAAAAGAAACATACAATTTATGAATACTGTAACACAAGTTAATATTTTCTAACCAAACCAAAGAACATCACTTCCATCTCCTTCACCTTCACCTTAGTTTATAACTCATCAGAACTAATATCATTATCTCAATATGCATGTCTAAACTCATTAGCTAAATTCCTATCCTGTACCCTTTCTGAATCCATATAACACATCAGCACTTTTATCAAATAATGATACTGAATCTATCTCAGGTAGCCTAAACAGACCACACGCCAAATACTCATACTGAATCCACAACAAACATTGTTACATCTGTTCATCTTAACTGACTGTCCATCAACTAGTCCTATGGAATACATGGAAAATATCATTACTGAATTCACATTGGTTCACCTTAACTGTCCATCAAATACTCTCAATGGAATGCACCAAAAACATCATTACTTAATTCACAATAGCTCATCTTAACTAGCTGTCTATCAAATACTCTTACAGAATGCACACAAAATATCATTACTGAGTCAAACAATGCTCACTCTCTCATTCTGATATCACCTTTCCTGCTGTTATATTATGTCTTCCACAAAACCCCATGGGTCCTCACACCTTGCAATCCTTTCTTATAGTAAGTCTGGCATCCTGACAATTGTAACACTCTATGATGCAATGACTTCAATTGATGGGATGTATGCAAACACCATCTACCACTGCCCATCATCTTAGTCATTTTCAAATAACACATTAGGTTGATTTCTGCTTGATTTTTCACCAGACATAAGCTTTGTCCACAATCACAGCACTACTACTGGCTGCAACACATCTCAGCAACTATACTGTGTCTGCAAAGTGGGAAAACCACTGCTTGCCAGGCACGTGCTCATGCAGTGTCATCAAGGAATGTCACCTCCCCATCTCTTTTCTCAACTCTCTTCACTGGCAGCTAACAGCCATTCATTGATAAATGATGCTTGGTCACATTTAGAAGTAACCTCCATGCAAGATCGCGAAGCAGTAGGAAAAATGTTCCAAAGATCAAGGAGAGACAACATGGATCCTATGGATATTGTTCAGCAGTGAAATGTTCTAAACCTGATCATAACATTTATCTCTAAAGTCAGTACACTTTGTTAGCATGAACAAGATAACAAAATGTATGTGTAAATTGTGAAGTGAGAGAGAAAACCAACAAGATGCAACAGTTAGATGTTTATTTTCAACAATTTCTCAACATGTTCCGGGCATCATTATGCCCATCTTCAGGAGAACAAGACGTATGTTACTGCATGTGGTGTGCTGCGCTGGTTCTGCTGGATGTGGTTGGTAGTGGTTGTGGGGCGCTGCCTTGTGGGGTGCAGGCACTGTGAACAGTAACCTTCACAGTGCTCGCACCCCACAAGGCAGCGCCCCACAACTGCTACCAACCACATCCAGCAGAACCAGCGCAGCACACCACATGCAGTAACATACGTCTTGTTCTCCTGAAGATGGGCATAATGATGCCCAGAACATGTTGAGAAATTGTTGAAAATAAACATCTAACTGTTGCATCTTGTTGGTTTTCTCTCTCACTTCACAATTTGCTCATAATGCATGGTCACAGAAACCTAAAGCATGTATGTATATTTTGCAAATGGTGCTTGCAAAGTCTTTACCTTGGAGTCCAGGCCATACACAATTGAAGAAAATGCTTAGAAAATTATACACATACATGCTGGCACAAAAGATGTATAAAGTTAGTCAAATATTAGTTCTGTGGAGTTTGTTGCATGCTTTTTGGTGGTAAGTTCTTTGATATAGGAAAACAAATCACATGGGAAAATAATGAACAAAATAATTTTCATATTTAAGGAGGAAAAATGTCTTGCACAGTGTCAAGGTTTCGCATATAACAGCAGGCCACCTTGCAACAATGACTGCGTACAAAGAAAACTTTTCAAACAGGCTGACAGTAGGTTTATGTAACTGATTCTCCAGCTTATAAATATGTACAGTTATTATGGTGACTTTCATAATGAATTTGATAACTTATGTTACATTATTGTTGCTTTTATAGACATTTTAAAGATTATTATTGCATGGTGTAAGTGTAACAGATAAATAATGGCAGTGCTTAGCATATGCCAGATTTTTAACTTGAAGCTGCACTTCTAATATTTTTCTTGTATTCAGTATTTCTCTGCATTAAATTACCTTTTTATTAACCACCCACCACACAGTCCCATTTAAGCCAGTTAACAGGAGGCCACTGCAAACTAACACTACAAAGAATTCACAGTGACTTGCTTACCCCACGCATTGTAGGCAGAGTAGTCACCTGAATCAGGCAAAGAGGGTGACACAATGCAATGCTGTAGTTGGCCAGAACTATCAGTGAACACCCAACGACCACGGATATAGGCTGTGCGAGTTGCATCTGCGAGAGCAGTAACAGTATCTCTTGGTACCTCACAGACTTCATCACTGCCAACATACAACAGCACCAAAATGAGGAACTCTGAATGACATATTTTCAAATTTCATATGAAGCAAAAAGATATCTGACCTTCGTCACTGTATAACCCTCATTAATGGTGAAATTAATTTCATTTGGGCACAAATATTCGGGGATTATCAGAAACATTAGAGGTACTAATACACACAGCCCAGGCAGCTTCCTAATGAATGGGTAACAGGGGCATTATCTCCTGGGGTAAAGTGTCCAGTGTGTGAATCTGACCACTCACCTCCACCTAGTACTGAAGTTAAGAAATTCTGGAGCTATACCTCCACTCCCCCACATGCCTGTACTTTTTACTTGTGTTCATAATAAGGTTAAGTGGCCCCTTAAAGATCAATAAATGTGTCTTATAAGGTTTGTATTGTATAATACTTTTTTTTGTTCACATGCAAAGACAGCTGGACACCTCATTTCAGTTCTCCACAAACAATTGCCAGGCATCCATCTGTACAGACTTTCAAAAGACAGCATTTTTCATGATCCTAAGCCTACAAACTACAAGATCTATGGGAAAACATAATATGTATACTGGACAGCATATGGACAATACTGTCTGAAAGATATTTGAAAACCTCAATGAATGACCCAAAAGTCATTGATAGCCAGGGTACCATCTATACTGGGAGTACAACAAACATGTTCTAACTTTGGAACCATCTGCACTGGTATGATGAAATACTAAATTATGCATATGTAACTTCCTACCTGGGTACAAACTGCATCAAATGTAATGGGAAAGTCTGATACAGATGTATCATCTAACCTCGGTATTGGTGGCACTGGTTCTATTGGAAAGATGTACTGAACAAGTTGCTGTATGCTGGCTCGGACCATATCCTTCAGTTGTTGCTGTTCTTTCTGCACCATTAGAGAGTTTGTAGATGCATTCAATTCCATGTCATATGTACACTGCTCCATTTTACACACATTTGCTTCACACAGTTTTAGTCTTGCATTTCGATCCTGGCTTTGTCTAACCATATCTGCTATTTTTGGTTTATCTGCAGTTTATCAACATGAAAACATTGAATTCATTCACTTATAATATTATAACTTTCCTTTACACAGTAAAGCAAAACATCACATGTGTAAGAAACAAAGTAATTGTGTGATTTCCTGGTAACTCTGCTTATATATATTGTAATACTCTCCTTTCCTTTTGGGTGACAGGTGTGAGAGAACTACACAGAGGTATAAAGCAGAAACAGTGCTCTGGACTAAAGACTGCACTTCTGTCATGCAATATAAAGTTATGTCCGAAACTGCACAATATATCGCAACTAAAAAGTAAATATTATACACTAAAGGTCATCACTTCTTATTTGGGAGTTAAAAGGCTCACCAGAAATTATATCATTCTAAAGCATCACTATGTCAAGACTGTAAGGCAATTTCAAGAACTGTAATATTTTCAATAGGACTTTACCTGCTTCAAGATTTTTCCTTTTTTCCTTTATCAGCATTTGTAGCAGTGCTATTCGTTCATGGCACGCATCAATTTCTGTCCGCTGAAAGTTTATTAACCACTGTTAAGAATTATTTTAATTGCAGTGTTCTGAAACTATTAGACCTCGACAATAAATTTGCCTAATGTTAAAGAATCACCTGCATTTCATAACATACGAATAGAACACATGTTAAAAATTTTCAAACTAAACATGAACTTATCCTCTCAGATAACGTGCTTGTCTTAAATTTATTTGGTGTTTAATAAGAGAAATGAAGGAAAGCACCTCAGCCATTCCAGAGAGAAAAAGTTAATTATATGTGGCCTTTAAACAATGGACTTTACACCCTATCAAATTAAACACAACTACAAAAGAAATGTGTGTGCACAGAATTATTTTCCAATCACATCTCATAACCTAAAAGGAAAAACATTAAATATAGAAATGGCATTAGTAGGAGTTATATGTGTCATCACAATTCAAATATTCTGAATTATTTACAGAGCTACAAAATTGAATTTCTCTCCCATGTTATTACCTACATACTCCATATGACTTATGCCCAAAATTCCATCAAGGTGAGAAAATTCAGTAATATGTTTTTAAATGTGAACTGAAGAATTCTCAAAGTTACTTTTCATTTGCCATTAAAGGTGAACATAAAACTGGCCTTGCCATGGTTCTGGCGGTTAATCGCTGGCCTGTCACTGTGAAGGCCTGAGTTAAATCTCACGGCATTCCAAGTGGGATTTGTGACAAACAAAGTGACGTGAGGACAGGGTTTTCTTCAGGTACTTCAGTTTGCAACTGTCAATGTCATTCTACCACTGTTTCTTACTCATAGGTCATTCATCTCTGCAGTATGAGCAATTGAAATCAATGTTATATAAAACACTGTCCTGTCCTTCTGTGAAAATGAAATATATGCTAAATATCTTACAAAATGAGTAATCCACTGTTCATTGTCCTGAGTCCCAAATTAAACCAAAAATCTTACCACTCTCCACAGCAGACATTGTTTCTCATGTCTTTGATAATAGTCACACAGAGATTTACCAGCGCAATTTCAGTTTCAAAGTTCAGTGCTTTAAGAACAACTGAAAACACGAGTTTTACTATCAGACATGAGTTAAATACCTGTATGAATACAGTTGAGGTTTCAGCTATGCAAACTGATGAATCCACTAATGCTCTCAATCATCTGTTTTGCTTACAATTAAGAGAGAGAGGATTCAAGCAACAGTTTAAAAAATTTTGCCTGAACAAGTGTTTCGTTGGTCACTGGTCAATGACAACTTATACATCATAATCAGTCAGCAATGAACATTACATGTGTTTGCAATGAACCACTGTGAGATACAGTAAGGGCCAACACGTGTTTCATTCATTTGTTTATCTGCAAGTTAACAACACTATCAGTGTGTCAGAAAAGTGAATGACAGTGAATAATGAAATGGAAAGGATGTGGCAGGAAACAGCATGGCTTGCTGTAAGGTACTATCCCAGCATTTGAAGGGTCTGGTTAAAAAAAAAATCATGAGTTTAGTTGGTGATGAGGCTGAGATTCAATCCAGGCACACCCCAGACACAAGTCAAAAGAGTTATGGTTTCAGCCAACTAGCACAGCATTTTTCTTGTTGAGAATCACAATATATGCACGAAATCATGTGACAAATGACAGGTACAGGTAAAGATGCCTCTATTCTTAAAGAAACATGCCATATGGAGGGTGCATGTGTAGCTCCATGTATTCTTAACCTTGGCACCAGATGGAGGTAAGTGGTCAGTTTCATGCATCATCCACTATATCCCCAGAGGAATTTCGTTGCCAGTAGACACCTTCACCCTTAATCAGCAAACTGTACATGTTTAAAAAAAAAAGTGGCATTAGACTGAGTCCATTGACAACACAAAGAGACATTAACCAAAGCTATGATGACACCAGAAACTTTCCAAAACATCCGATTAATTATGACCATTAATTATGAATTAAGACCATAAATGAAGTAATGGATTATCCTAACAAATTGATGCCTACATAATGTCTGTTTCTACAGCCACAAAAATCCAAAAGTTTTGCTAAACTCTAAAAAGTTCTGACAACAGTGTATTACATCTATCCATTATATCATACCCAGAAAAGAACACAGTATTTCAAAAACTATGTTAAGACTGCAAAAATTATGTGGCTTCCCTCTCTTGATAAAGTAGCACAAAACTTGTAAGCCAAAAGTAATTCTATACAGCCTAAACCACTACTAGCTTTTGATTTTCAAAGCTTTAATGCCGTCTCCTTGTCACCTATCACACAGTAATTGTATATGTGGTCACAACAATTTGGACTGTCGCACTTATGCAAGTATGGTTTGGCGCACAAGCCAGTTGCAACTGGTTTCTCTTAGTTCAATTGTGACTATCATGGATTAGCGAAATGAAAGTTCAGGTCTAGCTCAATCAGTTCATCTCCTCTGGAAAAGTGCAGTGCCCTTGAAATATCAGTCACAATTTACCAACCAACACAGTATAACATCCTCACGCGGTTTAAATCTTCAAATTCATTGATATTTTAATAGACACATATCATCCTTGATTCACTTTCTGGGTGGCCTGAAGGAAGAGTTCCTACATATTTCCAGTACAGCTGATACTACTTGCTTTGTGCCTGCATATCTGGAAAACAGGGTTATATAGATATGCAACAACAAAGGATGTAATACCACAGTAGTCTCAATTCAAAACATACCATGAAGATACCAAATTCTAACACTTTACCTGACTTCTAGGTCCCAATGGACAGCAAGCAGATCCACCCATCACATTACATAAGTACAATAAAAACTAGTTCCTGAAATATAATAGGGAATAATCCATACCTTTGCATTTAATGTTCCAATGAAAACAGACATTTAAAAAAAATGTTTGTTGAGGGTGTTGTCAAACACGTTCCACAACAGTAAATATTTGAGACACACTATTAAAAAATGTAGGTCAGAAAATGAAAGACAGCCCTGAAGATAGTGACAGCAGGCCCCTCAGCAACATCCATAAATTTTTAACAGACCAAACAACATCACATCCCAGCACATAATTTTCTAAGCAATATCTAAGATAAAAACATAAATCTGTGGAATTCCTGCCTTCCCTGAAATAAATTCAGTCTTGTATGAAAACAACTGTTCTCAACATGTATCTTGAGTGGAAAATTAACAGAACCCAACAAAAATCATTACCATCATCCAAAGGAGCTGGATGTCTTACACATCTAAAAAAATTCTGTTGGACTTGAACTGAATTCTAAACAAGTCCATAAAATTTAAGTCTGGAAAACAATACTTACCAACTGATCTAAATGCAGATTCCTCTGAAGGAAGATATTACACCGTTCCTGCAGCTGCTTCTTATCATTACGTAACCTCATGAGCTGAACCCATTTCTCAGCAAACCTTAAAAAACAGCACAATGTAGCTTATATACACATTCTGTTAGAATGCAATAAAGTTACAAGTACATCTGATTCTATGTATTAGATTACTTGTTTAAAATCAAATAAACCTAGCCTTACAATGTAATCGTGACAATATATGTATGTCAGTTCCTCCTTAAGAAGTTAAGGTGGTGTTTCATAAGCATTTTCATCGAAAACATTTTCATGTAACTAGACAGCATAAGGAACTGGTAGCCTATGGAAAGAAAAAAAAAACAACATGCATTCACTGCACAGAAAAGGGTTGTAATAACAACCAATATACAGATGCAGCCCATTCAAGAAATTAATTTATGTGGTGAATTTATAATCAGTCCATGAGAAAGATATTCTGATATTATTTACACTTAATCCAGGCAGTACCGTCACATTTGTAATTTTTTGTTATGGAGGGTAAGAGGTTCCCATAATAATGCCATAAATTCTCCACATCTCGTACTAATACATGAGAAGACAAGTGAACTGCTGTTGAAGCCTAACACTGGATATGAAGCACTTTAAAACTAAGTTCTTTCAGACACATATTTCTCAGCTGGCAACTGTGACAAAATGAACTTAACCACTTAAATACAAACCAAAGTACCAACTTCAAAGTCACGAGCAACTCTTTCAGTTACCAGAGCAGTGACTATGACGATTATTTTCTTCCAGGGCATGTCTAGGTGTAGGATGCTAGAAAGCTAGCAACGTTTCGGTTAAACATTCTACCTCCATCTTCAGAGCACATCCCACAATACAGTAATCTTACAATTGGGAGAGTAAAATGACAAGCCTTCGCGCGTGAGAAAAAATAACAGTTCCTCCAAAAACAATGAGTCTGCACTACTTAACGATATATTCAACACAAGTAGGTAAGATCTATTGTGACGGTAAAGTGTTGCAGTATTACTTTGCGTATCTGTACCTCTCGGCGTAATGGTTATTAGAATGAAAAAAACTTCCTTCCTGAATGCACTGATTGCAGTAAAATGTCCTTCTATTGTAGCAACATAAAGGGCACTTTTCGACAGAGGTACTATATCTGCTGCCACTATCTTCTGTTGAAGACGATAAATGAAAATCACCCGGAGCATCACTGCTATACGCCGAACCACTAGACGCCATTTTTATCCACGAACTACAACCGTGCGTCATGGATACAAAACGAAACATTTTTCTCACCAACAGCTATCTTACAATCGCAACCGAAAAACGGAATGTATTTGCATTCCACACCGACCAGTCCAGGATGTACACATGATTTGGTTACACATATTTTAGGTTATCATAGCTGGTTCGTAAATTTTGTACAACGAGGGCTCCGACGTTTCGGAAGAATGTGCTACTCTCTACCTTCATGGTAGCTGAATGTGGTTCAAGCAGATCTTGATGTGCTTGAGAAGAGTCAATGTGTCGATTACAAAGGAAGTTTACACTGTCACACTTAAAAACAAGCAATTCATATACATCTCGTAACCGCCACCGTACTGACACATGTTGTTGTAATAAATGTACAATTTTAAAATGAGGTAAATTCTTCTACACAGTAGCAGATGGCGACAGATTCTCTTTTTAATGCAAATTTACTAACGCTAAAGTACCTTTCCGGTGTTTTTTGACTATAAAGGATCGATTGAAGGTCAAGAATATAAACATGACAATCTTGATTAACAAAACTTCAATACGTTTGCAGTTTGACATTTGGAATGTACTCAAGACATCTATGCAATTCTGCCAATCTCTCATTACAGCATTAATCTTCCTGCGTTGCCGCGAACTCGTTCTACACATAATGCTGACTCATAGGCCTTCAATATAAACGTTCCCATCATATTTGCCTTAAATCCATTTCCCTTTCCCCGTTGTTTAAAATGATATGTAGTTCATTTACGTAGATTGCTACAATAAGCCCACACTAATCATTTATTGTGTAATATGTACAGAGTTTTTAAGTGATTATTGAAATTTATCCTCAAGTAGAATTAGAAGGCCTACTCGTTGCGGTGATTCCACTATCTCGTCATTGACACTACGTTCGTCTACAACTTTCAGGATGTGTCCACACACACCTCTGGTAGAACACCATTCAAAAATGCAATAGTTACGACAGCGTGATAGATTTCCGTACTCAATTTTGCAGCTGAAGCAATCACATGTCTTGCCAATTTATTTTGCACTACCAGTTTAAAAAAATCAACATATATTTCCCCTGTTTCTGAATGAATTCCTGGACACCAATCTAGCTTCACATTGTTTCAATTAATCCCTTTCTTTAATCCTGAACAACCATGTGTTTTTATGCCGTTCCTGTTTGCGGTAAAATTTACAAAAATCCATGCTCTTAATTTGTCGTACAAAAACGTCTTCCGTAGTTCTAATAATTGTGCATGAACTTCTACAATTTTTTTTATCATTTATGTTGCAGGTCATTTTATGCGTTACAATTAACGTACAATATTCCTTTGATTGCCCATGTCTAAGTGGATGTCACATTTGAAAAGGTTTATCATTTTCTCTGTCGTTACCTTATGAATGACTTGCTTAGATAATTAAATTTCAGAAGATCCTTCTGGGATATCAAGCCATGTCCTTTATGTTACAGTAACCGACGTTTCGAAGGATAGCGGCTGGTTCACCTTCTCGGTCAAGAAAGGTTTTTCTGACTTTCTGATTTTGATAATGCAATACGATCCTTCAAAACGTAGTGAACTATAACTCAACGACACGGTGTATATCCCAGAAAGTTTGTATCTTCACCAAACCACTATGAGCAAATAAAAAATCTGGCAATTTAGCTTCAGGTTGTATATTTGAATGTATTCCTGCTTACATCTTTGCCACAGTCAATAAAAATTCGATAAGTGAATGAGTACATTTCATTGCAGTTATGCCACCGCACTTGAACTTTGTCGTCTTCTTTTTTCATGAATATAAATGCCGAGTCACGAGAATTCTACTTCTATTTCACATCACAGCCCAGATCCTTGCGCAGAGATTACGCAGTGACATAGGCCCTATATGATCCGCTTCTCCCTAGTTACTTTTCACTTTATTCCATTAATTTCAAGATCTACAAAAATTGGTTTGTGCCGTTGCAGATCGTGTGGCATAACATCAGGAAATTCACATTCTACTGGAGCACTGACATAAGCAAGGTTTTGTGCTAATGGCATCTCTTCCACATACTCTTCAAATTCTTATACGAGATTAACCTAATCCCATAGTTCTTGGTATGCCGAGACGTCTTATGATCATCTTGTCTTCATAGGCCTCGTGGAGAACGGAATATAGTAGATGTATGTGACATCCATGCTGATGACATCCCAGTTATCCGAAACTTGGCTAGCGGTTGTTGAATTTACGTGATTGTAAAACTCACGTTTCAATGGCCATTTACAAGTTACTTTAGATACTAATTACACTGTGTACTTCGGTTAACGGCACCCTTCTTGGATTCTTGATCCTTGAAGATGGGACCGATAGAAACTTGGTTGTGTGTGTGAAAATTGGGAAGGGTATGTAGTCAAACACAACTATGTCAATTAAGATGTATTTAACGGCTATACTAGACAACTACATGTTTCGGCCTTTACTGGCCATCTTCAGGTTGTAATCAAGAGAACTTAACGTCCTACTATATACATTGTGCGCGCACGTAATGCAGAGATCTCTACATAGGGCCTTATTGCATAATATAATTTCTATATGAGGTGGTATGCTCTGGCTAGAGGCACGATAGGTTCTGGTGGCTAGTGTCGAGTTTGAAGTTTCTTGGTGCGCTAGTATTATGAAGAGGGGTGTTCCTCTTCTTTCCTCTTAATTGGGATTACAACCCATCCAGATATTCAATCGGGAGGCATATCTTGGTTGGGGCTTGGTGGGATGGGGCTTTTTGTGGCTAGTGGGGTTTTAGTAAGGCATCGAAGATTTTGTTGGGGGTTATGTTAAATTCATCATTTAGGTGATTGTTATTGGAAAATTCTTTGTAAATAAAGTATCTTTCTATGGTGTTGAGGTGGGCTTCCTTACCTTGGTATTGCAAAATCTGCATTGTTTCATGAACGGGGCCAAACGGGTGTGAATGTTCCAGAGCTTATTTGGCGTAGTTTGAAGCGTTCTTATTGGACCTAAATGCCTTTTTGTATTCTTTAAACCTTTGTGTGAAGCTTCGTCCCGTCTGCCCTACATACGCCTTGTTGCAATCCGGGCATGTTAGTTTGTATGCTCCTGATCTGCTGTATTTGTCCAGGATTTGGGGTTTTGGCATCAATAGTTTCTGGAGAGTGTTGTTGGTGCGCAGTGTGATTCTTAGGTCTGTCTTCTTGAAAAGGTTTGTAATAAAAGTGGTCTCTCTACCAATATATGTGAAGGGGTCCCATTTTTGCGTAGTCGTGTCTGTTTTTTTGGGTGGGGGTCATGGTAGGTTGTCTTGGGGTGGGGGCTATGTTTGTGTGGACCGGGAATCCATTGTTCAGCATGATGTCATGGATGGCGTCCAGGTCTTCTATGTATTCGTCATTTTGCAGGTGGTAAGTGTTCAGCCTGTTATATAGGTACCTTATGGCAGGGTGCTTGTGTTGGGGTCGGAGGTTCGAGGAATAGGGGATAATGCTGTCTGTGAAGGATGGTTTCCTGTGTATGGAGGATATCCATTTTGTTGGGGTCTTGCGAATAGTAATGTCCCAAAAAAAATATTTTGTTGTCTAATTCCGGTACTGCTGTGAACTTCATGTTTGGATGGAGCGTATTAAAGTCATCTTGTATGCTTATAATTAGGTCGGATTAATTCACCACCCTTCATCTCTGTCCCCACAGGCAAGGGACCGTACATCCAAGGTCATTTACGGGCCTCCCCCCAACACGACCCTAATTAAGAGGAAAGAAGAGGAACACGCCTCTTCATAATACCAGCGCACCAAGAAACTTCAAACTCGACACTAGCCACCAGAAATTTATCGTGCCTCTAGCCAGAGCATACCACCGCATATAGAAATTACATTACGCAATAAGGCCCTATGTAGTGATCTCTGCATCACGTGCGCGCACAATGTATATAGTAGCACCTAACGTTCTCTTGAAGACAACCTGAAGATGGCAGGTAAAGGCCGAAACATGTAGTTGTCTAGTATAGCCGTTAAATACATCTTAATTTACATCGTTGTGTTTGACTACATACCCTTCCCAATGGGACCAATAGGTTCCCGAAACGTCGGAAATGAATTACCACTACCCTCTCGCTGCGTAATAGCTCTGAAGAAGGCAGCTCTCATTCCACTAAGTTTCTCCACTGCCGGTAGTGAGCTGTATCATTCTGGCACAAAAGTCCCGGTCAAGTCCCTGACGATTTTCTTGCACAATGGAGCGCACTGCTGCAATTATGCACACGCACTACAACTACGACTATGATTATTACTTGCTTGATTTATAATGCAACATCACGCTGCTTGGACCAAGTTATGGTGCCCGGCTGACAAAGCAGACCGCATAACACATGTGACAAATAATAATATCACACAAAATGCAGTATGGTAGGTGATAGGATTAAGCATTCTTCTCCAATGTGTAGACCAACATAAATGCACTACGGTCATTCGAAACGGCACGAATCGGTTATCCACCGTCACAACTTCGCATCGCAACAGAACGGACACTAACCATATCCCTATCATAATATCTAATCTCACATGATTACTGCATGGATCACAGAATACTGATCTTTACAAATAGCAACAATGCTGTGACAAAGTAGTCAGTTGGAAACATACCCGTTGATAAAGATTAAACGAGGCATAAGGATAGCACATTTCGTGTGAGAAAAAAAGTTATTTTTGTTAGCTGTGTCTTATGAAAGTTCGTTGGTAGGAGGTACACACATTGTTTGTCTTCTTCTTTTATGAATGCCAAAAGAGTTTATGGGGATTCAATTTTTGCTCCAACGTCGTTGTGCGTAAAATCTCTCGAAATTTCCCAACATGGGAAATATCTGCAGGATTGAAAAGCCTGTGTGTTGGTGTCCTTGCTCACGTGGGATATTTTCAATGTTAAAAGCAGACCGATTGTTGAGGTGTTTTGTGTGTAGAAGAGTGGCGATTTATTAGTGTGACAAAAATATGGGTCTGTTGACAGTCCTGAAAAAAATGAAACTGAAGGAAAAAGAAATGAGAATACTAATACTGTATCCTTGTTACCGTTGTCTGACAATTTAAGTGTGTTACGTAATTGTATGTTTTGAAATTTCCTTAACTGAAAATGTCAGAGGTTTGGATAACGCTGGGAAAACCACAATTTTGAAGAGGTTCAATGGAGAAGAAATTAATACTATTTCACCAACTTTAGGATTTAATATTAAAACCTTAGAACATAGGGGGTAATGTGTTTTCTGTGATTGATTCGCATTTCTTGTTTAGGTTATGGTAGAATGATAATCTGTAAGTGTGTAATAATTTGCGTATGATATAAGCATGTTTGGTTAATTTAGTGTAGTACATTGCGGTGTTACAAACTAGTGTGCAAGCATAGTGTGTTATAAGAAACGAAGATCCTAGTTGAGTCTGTATTTGACAGGGGTGGCCATGACGTGGCTTGACCCCGTCCTCGGTGAGGTTCATGCAAGTTGCCTGTTAAAAAATAATATTCAGATATACAATCCTTACAGTACCAACAAATGCACAGTTAGCAGGATCATCCTGATCCTGCTAACAAGCAGTCAGCAAAACCTGTATGATGTATACCTATTTCTATGTGTACAGCGTTGGACTCATGATGGACAGAGAGACTGTCCGAAACATGTAGAGTTCCATTCCATAAATGAATTTGAGAAATTAGTGCATCTCATTGGTTTTGTTATAAGAATTAAAAAAAAAACACTTCCTGTTTGTGGTGTGAACATGATGAAAGTTTAACTACATATGACTTTCTTTTTTTCAGATACAAACTAAATGTCTGGGATGTTGGAGGCCAAAAGTCACTTCGTTCTTACTGGAGAAACTACTTTGAAAGTACAGATGGACTGATATGGGTAGTTGACAGTGCTGACAAGAGAAGATTAGATGACTGTAGAAAAGAACTGCATGCCCTTCTCAGAGAGGAGGTATATTATTCATTTAAACAATTCATGCAGTTCAAAATCATAACAGAAAATATATGTTACGACTGCGGCCTAACCTTTAAGAGATCCCTTATTGGAAATGTATTCACCCTTTTCAAGTACTATACAGATATATCTCCTAAGCACCTGCTGATGACAAAGAAGGCATTTTGGTTCCAGTTTTTCTGTTACTCTTCTTCAGTTTGCTAAATTTCTACTAGATGTCAACATACTGAGGAGAGTTTAACCTTTAACCATTTGGGGTGGGTATTGACATTTTATTGCATGTTTATGAAGACATCTTATTTGAAAATAAAAGATAAAATCATAAAAAGAATGGCTTTCTGTGGAAAATAAAACAGATTATGTGGCCATCTGGATGTGCAGAAAATCCAGATAATTGGATTTTCCTTTGAAAAGGAGCTACATACAAATAAAACATTAATACATAATTCTGTATATGTATTTGATGATTGGTGGGAAAAATTAAGCCATGGAAATATGTAGTATATTTACATTAAGAAAATGTTTCCCCATAGGGCCAAGCCGATCTGGATAACCAACATCCATATATGTGGAATATAAGCATCCATAGAATGTACTTTTCACCCAGTTTCATCATGAACATTGTTTCTGTTCATGAGATATTGTGAATGTTCTGAATTGTTTCCTTATATATTATGACTTTTTCTTCCAATATTTGTTTCAGATGCACTTTTGTAATTAGTCTGATCTATACTTACACATAAGTTGTTCACTGGATTATAGAACAATATGTGCATTGTTCTTTATGGCATGTGTATACTTGGCCAAGAAATTCTTATCATTACCTGATTTAGGCAATAAATTCCAACCTTTCTTTAGTCTCTTGGACCATCCTGATGGCATACTCTATAGCCAAATTACAAAAGCAGTGTGTATAAAGCTTCTTATTTAGTCCATTGTGAACTAGGAAAGTACCACCTAATTAAGTACTGTGATCTAGAATGTGACGCTGTAGTCTGGTGGAAATTTACAGATGTTAAGGAGGAATGTGCTGACTCCACTCTCATGCTTCTGTCCTGAAGATGGAGGCATCATGTTCCTCCAAAATATCAGTAAATTTTCTGAAGATCACAATGTGTCACATCTCAAGATTCACCATCACTGCCATGAGAACCTTAAATCTCATGTCAGGTATACTTTTAATTAAATGACATCCCATGCATACATCTTAAATAATGTAACAAGTGTTTTAAATATTCAAAACTCAGTTGAAATGTTAAACAGCGCCTTTCCCATGAAGTAAATGATAGAAAATCTATAACCATTTTTCAATGTGTGAGATCTTATCCTTTAGAACTTTAAAATTTATCTTGCTCTGAACCTTTGCTTTTTCAGAGGTTAGCTGGAGCTACATTACTGGTCTTCTCTAATAAGCAGGATTTGCCAGGAGCATTACATGCAGAAGAAATTAGAGATGTAAGTTTATAATCAGATGAAACTTACAGATTCTGTAGGTATCAGATGAAAGTTCTTGCACTCTGACATGTCTCAAATAATGTATGAATTCCACAAGGTTATGATTATGTATCAGTATGAGGGACTCTGAAACACAGGTCCTAATCCATAAAGGTGGTAAGGATTTTAAAGTTGTACTAATTCTCTCATACGCCAGTACATTTTATATAAGTATACTATATAATTAGTATGGAGAAGTGGTATTATTTCTTCATGCATTTGATGGAGAACTTAGCACTGTGATCACTTCACCACTGGGGAAAGAAGCCTCATGACCCTTTGGCTCAGTGGACCCTGGAGACTGGACAAAAAAATCTATGCTCTTGGGAATTGTACTGTTTGTTCTCCAGGTGTTCAGCTGGTGGCCTAGCAATTGTACTGATGGGACATTTGTATGTTTCTGCAAGACATGCAAGAGGCATGAAACCTGAGCAAAGGCTATATGCACGTACATAAAATGGGTGATTGCAGGCAGATGTGTATAAAATTATAAAATTCATACCAGATAAAAATATTTAATTTATTACTGAATGTCATATGTTGGACAGGCCCTGCCTGCCAATTGTGCCTGATACAGTCGGTATGCTGGGGTTGACACTGCTGTTTTTACATTTTCAGTAGCTTCTACCATCCTTTAGTAACTAGAAAAACCACTTGGCATGACTAGTTCTCTTTCACTGTGGCCCTACATTTTATGAAGGCCATTCCAAAATGAAAATAAGGAAAATCCAAGTGCTAAATGAGTAGCAGTAGAGAGTAATTCCAGTGTAAAGGGTTAAAATGTGGGCCCATAATCTCAGTAACTGGAAAAAATTTTAAAACTATGAAATCTGAGTTTCTTACTGGATGCAGCTATGAAGATTACTGTTCTCTTGGACATGAGACAAAGCAGTTTGATAGACCATTGTTTTGGAGAAACATGCTTCCTTAATTTCAGGTAGATGACCCTGATCTACAGTAACAAGAAGTCCATACCAAGTTTGGTTAAAACTGGTTAAGAAGCTCAAAGATGACATACATACAATCTCATATGTGTATTTTATCGCATGAAAGGAGAGCAGGTTAAAATTAACTTGTCATATTCTCCACATTACAGGATGTATTTCTGCACAGTGCGTTATTCTTTTTCAGGTGCCCTTCCTGTTGCTTGAATGTGTTGTTGATTTTGAAACAAATCATGTTATATGTTACAGGTACTGGAGCTAGAATCAATTAAGACTCATCATTGGCAGATTGTATGGTGCAGTGCTGTTACAGGACAAAATCTACTTCAAGGAATTGACTGGCTTATTGATGACATAGCTGCTCGAATATTCACATTGGAGTAGCACTGTTTGTGCAGAACAGCTGGAATTGTTGCATTATCAAGTTAACCTGCATCGAAGTTCTATGGCTAATATTTCCATTTTTAGTTATAACTGTATTCATACAATTTATCACAGTTTATTGTGTCAATGTACAAAAGGATAATGTTTAACAATTAAAATGATTGGGCTGTGTGAACTTACAAATTAAGCTGATTAAGCAGAAGAATGTCATAAAAAAGGAAGAGTCTGAAGACATAATTATTTTGTAATTTATGTTGCAGGTGACATTCCCTTGACTAGAATATTATTCTGTATAAATTCCACATTATTACATGATTCATTTTCACAATCCACATTACAAGTCTTACTTTCTTAAGTGATTTTGACACATTCCTGATAACAAGAGAATTTTTTTTACAAGCTCAGCTGGTACATGACTATTCTTATCAGAACCTTTCTGTAAATACTGATTCTACCATAGTATATTTTGTATTTTCATCTTTTTTCTTACAGACTGAGTACTGTGTCTTGTATTTTAAGTTGGCACAGAAATGTACATTTCATTAGCATTTTTATTTGCAAGGAAAATGCACCATGTTTATAGCCTTGCTGATCATGTGTTCCATAATAATTGCTCAACAGGATGAGAGCTGTACAACACATAAGCAATCCAATATGCATACAACATACAGTGAAACCTCTATGAATCCTTCCCTTATGTGCAATTATCATTCATTTCACAATTACATCTGATGTATTGTTCCCCAGAGTGTCTTTTTCACGCATAAGTCCTTCAGAATTCTTGGTCCTGACCCATTTTATATCATTTCATTTTATATACTTCATGTATGTTGGTAGTATTATAGGGATGGCTGGATGCATCTCCCAGTTGAACAAACAGGAAGTCCAGATCACCTATCATTCACATAGCAACAGCAAATAGTTGAAGCTGCAGAAAACTGTTGCTAGGTGAATGCAGGAAATGCTGACTTTG
>Ga0136643_10001511_pt1 | contig 28601 bp, 25 predicted proteins | sample TergutLab28metaG_FD_96883 | JGI IMG/M metagenome (GOLD analysis project Ga0136643, IMG submission 96883) | Labiotermes labralis P1 segment gut microbial communities from Petit-Saut dam, French Guiana - Lab288 P1 (version 3) (version 3) | ecosystem: Host-associated > Arthropoda: Insects >... | reverse complement strand
TCATAAGGAGTGTATGCTTGAGTGCATTATCAACAATCAAGGTGTTAATATATCAGTTGAACAACAGTATTAAATGAACTTGCGTGTGCAATATAATACTACATTATATAACAGTACAGTCAGTGAATAATTTAGTACTATATGATAACTAATTATTGTGTATGGCAAGTCGACATTAAGAGTGTTACTTTTAATAATAATTCATAATCGTTAATGAACCAGCAATTACTGACAAACAAAAACCCTGTTTGTAGCTTTATGTTCCTCAAGCCAGATGAGGCGACATGTAGTAAGGCTGACATTATTGTTTCTATGGAATGTGCTGCATCCATTTTCAATGTCACTTCCACAACATGTTTCTCCAAAACATTGATATCAGTAATATCACAATACAAAGTGTCACATCCCCAAAAACCATAACCTTAAATAGAGACACCACTGTTATAAAAATATTCTCTCAGTAAATAAATAAATTTATTTTCTGTACGTGGTCTTGCCCTGTCATGGTGAAGAAACATTTCCTCCAGATTAATCTCACAGCACTGAAGAACTGGAACATCCTTAAGCAAGAACAGATGACAATATTCACAGAAAGAATGAGAGCATGCCAGTGTGGACTGCACTCAATGCGTTCAGGACACAGTTCGGTGGTGATTTAAAAAACAATAACGAATATTCAGGTTGCAAAAGTCAGAATATTCTTGACCACCCCAAGAGCTACCAGCTTTGCCAAAAGGACTTCACTCACTGCAGTCTGATTAGACTTTGATGTATTACAGACAGAGACTGCCTGACAGTACCAAGAGACAAAAAAGCACATACATAAGGCATTTTTGTGGATGTTAAGAAATGAGATGTCTCCATGACTGTACACCCCATATCCCTGTTTACTGTCATATCTGTAACACTCTGGTAGAATTGTGGAAGCTTTATCCCAGATACTGACACACTGAAGCACGGTGATATGTCTCAACTGTCACAACTGATTGGTGTCCAATGGATCTGAATGTTGTACAGACACAATTGCAACCCTTTAACGATGCAACACATGACAAATTCTGTGAGTGGTATGTGGAATTTTAATGTCAAGCATACAGACAACAAAGATTTGAAGTGTTCGGTTTTTTTGTTTCTATTAAAATGGCCATAGCCATTACATTTACAAATCCATTAATTATATGCAAGTGTAAATTTGAAAATCCATGGAAAACTTGAGCTATATAAATTACAAAAAGCTTGGCAAATGTAAACATGTCATGAAACAGAACATCCATCTTGCTTCTGGACATGTCAAAAACCAAAATGGCAATGCAGGAGTGCTTGGTGTTGTTATTTCACTCTAATCTGTGAGTCATGTTTTAATTTCTGGCCTATAAACACAACAGGTAACAAACTGCTGGCTGAGGACACACCATATATGCCTGAATCTTTGCTTAGGTAACCATAACAAAATAGTTCAAGCAACATTGTGACAATGATGGAGGGCATTCAAGTAAAGGTCACAATGCAGCAATGTGTGATAATAGTTTGAAATGTGGATAAACAGAGACCAACTTCATTGTTACCAATATACACCAATATAATAAAATTATCTTCTATGATGAATCAAACACATTGCAAAACTGTGTAAGCCAGTCTGCCACAATGTGAGCTATAAATTATGAAGGCACCAGGGATAGGTCAACTACAATGAAGATGTGTTCTTCATCTACTTTAATATTTTCCAGTACAAACTGTGTAGCAACATGCTATCATATCACCCACATCCACACGACCCATTCGCACTTTGTAACTATGAATGCACACTCTTAAAGCACTTCATTCTCTGTCCACATGACCTGCTCACTACCATCCTGTGTTCATTATATATATTATGTATATAAACTTGTGACTCCACATGGCCTGATGTTACTTCAGATCTCACTCATCAGTTGGCTGAAGTAAACACTTATCTATACAGGTATCACAGGTGATGAATCACGTGATTTCAAGGGCCACAGATTATCAGACATTGTCATTCATACACACAAATTTACCATTCTCAAGTGCAATTCTAAAGGAGGGGTTCCAGCAACGTTTTGAACAGTGGAAATGCCAACTCATCCAGTGTATTGCTGTGCAAGGGGACAATTTCAAGGGTAACAGAACTATCCATGTGAAAGGTATTCATGACAGTTTGTACAGGAGCATTCCAGGACCAGTACTTTCCTTGTTATAATGAAGCTTGAAAACTGTACTTTCTTCCTTCTTGGGATGTAATATCGAAAAATTACTCCTCTGTCAATGTAAGGTAATATATGAAAAACCATTCCAAGTTTAGTAACCTAAATAAGTTCCTTCTATCATGCTGTTTGACATTACGTTCCAATTAAAAATATCTCAGTATATGTAGAAAATAGTCATGTTTCATGACTTTTGAATACAATGCCATATAAGAATTTGTTGGCTGACCAATAATAGTTTATAGTGTCCCAATCACTGTGATCCACCAAAATGATCCAAATGATAAAGAGTTTTATCAATTGCATTGGTTGTGTATGTCAAAATCAGAGCAATTTCTACATGTCTTACTGGAAGGGATGCAGAAGGATTTAGCTGCAGACTGCTGTATTGTATTATCCCAGTTTTCTGGTAAGAATGACTGCAGAAAAACTCACCAAGATATACTGGCTTCTGGACAGACCTTTTTGAGCATGCAACTGACCAATACTCAGTGCTACAAACTTGACTGCAATGATATATAAAATTATGATGTATAATTCATCTGTAAATGGCAGTCACAAGCAGTCAAATTGTAAACATGTGGGGTGCAACACATGATTCATACCATGGTCATAAACAGCATGCTGACATGTGGCAATTATGTTGAAACAATTTCACTGCCGTCAGATGAATTACGTGTATGTTCAATATTCAAAGTCATCAGAAGTACACTAATCTTCATAATCAGAATTTAAACAATACAGGCAGTGTACATATAACATAACAAGTGAGGCTCACACATGTAACCATTCCTGCCATGAAAAAGCATTATATACTCAATATTACGAGCGAGGCCTGTATTCTTGCCTTCAATACCCGGAATGCAAATCTCATCTTTTCTGTGCTGTATGACATTAGCATCTGTGGCCAGTCTGGCTCTATCATATTTTACTACCTTATCTCATAATCAGCATGATTTTCAGAAAAAATTTATTGAACATAATATGAGTGATTTGATTATCTCTACAACTTCTGTCTGAAGCACTTTCCTTCTAAGACAAATTCTGAGAAACGTCATAAATATACAGTGGACTTCATGTAAAGAACCTGTTATTCTTATCAGATTTTAACAAAACTTAAATTTTCACAACAGATATTTGGAAAATCCTGGGTACCAAATTTAATGAAAATCCATCCAGTGGCAGCAGAGTTGTTCCATGTGAACAGACGGACAGATATGATGAAGAGCACGCCTAAAAACTCATCTCATCTGCTTCAATACTCCATAAACATACTGCCACGGTTCTGACACAGAAGAACTACAGATTTTAAGATGCTAAAAACCAAAGTTCATAAGGTCTGAAATGCCAATTTTATGTCACCAATAGGTCAAATTCAGTGGTGTGTGTGTGTGTGTGTGTGTGTGTGTGAGGGATAACATTTTGAGTAATATCCAAGAGTGAGAATAAGAGCCTAACACACACCTGAAACTCAGACCTCCATGGTTTATACCCAAACTGTTCATCCCAATTCCAAATTTGGAGTTATGATTGGAAGCACTGGTATGGAATGAGTTACAGTAGGCACGTATTTCCTACCCATCTGTGGGCTACAGGCAAGTACATCATGTGCAGATTTTCTCACAGACTTCATTCTGCCAATACTGCACAGCATATTGCCAAAATGTCAAGTCTGACCTCATTTTAAGATCAGATGTTTCCCACAACACAAGCGCTGTTCAGTACCATACAATGAAAGCTGATGGAGGCATCCTTAACAACTACATATGTTCTAAAACTGTTGGTACAACAGAGGCTTTTTAAAAATCAAAATCTCTTTCAGACGAAACAATTACATTCACATTCTAACAGTATCATGCTTGATCACAACAAAAACCATGAATACAGATGGCTGAAGTTCACAATTGTTACAACCTCCTGACTGTGAGAACATATGTATATCAAACAGCTTTATCATGTTCAATAGATCTGGAGTTCATTTTATAAGCAGAATGTTTTGTAACAAGAGATACTTACTGGCATGGGTTGGTACTGGAACTGCTGGGGAGACACATACATTGCAGGTGGGGCAGTACAGGGGTAAATCACAGGGTACGCAGCAGCAGTAGCAGCAGGAGAGTGTGCAGAGGCAGCTGGTGGGGGCCCATATGTGGCTGAAGCAAAATAACATCAAACAATCAGTGCTGTGTGTACATCCTGCATTAGATCCAAACAGCACACAATTCTGGATAGTATATGCCAGCAGTGTCACCTACGGTGATGATACCTGTAGTGGTGAGCTCTGGCCAGAGCAAATCAAAATCAAACTGTAACACTGTGTGTGTGTGTGTGTGTACATTCTGCATCCAAACTTCTGTCAGAACAATACTCACCGTACATGCCAGAAGAATCAACTGCTGTTGTAACTGTACTGCCAGTGGTATGCTGTGGAGGTGTGGCCGGAAAATACGCCATTCCATTGTGGAAAGTGTATGGCACACCATTCTGGTAGAAGACTGTGCTGCTGTGAACAGCAGGAGGTGATGCAGCTTCATATGTTCGGTTGAAAGGCTACAACAGTGAAATAAAAACAAGTGGTGAGCTTCACAGTGCTCTATTAGCACCTCATTGAAATGCAACTGTAAGGACATACTAGACTTACTCACTGACAACAAAAGTCACTCACCTGTTTCTTTATAGCAGGAGCTATGTTCAGCTTCCGCTCCTTCAGAATGATGGATTCAGACTGCAAATAAAAACAAGGCATATGACACTATATACAAAAGGTTTGCAATGCACACATTCACACCTGAGACCTTCAGAACAGGAACAGGGAAGAAATACATAACAGAGTCAGTAGTGATACATGCATCACTATTTTCAAAAGCAAAACCCAACAAAGTAACAAATGCCCTGTTGCATGATAAATCACTAAAATTTGTGATTTCACCATTGTGGCCTATCATCATTCTATGACGCCTACAGGATAAGGCTCCACATGTAAACATTCTGCATCTCCTTAAGTATTACATTACAAATGTGAACTCGGTTTACATAACTCTATGATGCAGGCACTGGGCTGTTTGTTATTCAGCTGCAGTTTGAGCCAGATCTAGGGGATCAAAATCCTCACACCCATTTTTCATACTTCTAACAGCACTCTCTGATCTATGACTCTCTATACTCATCTTCTACAATTATATGAAGAAGCAGACATACAGCCCCATACATTTTTAACCTCAGCACTTGATGAAGCTGAAGAGGGACTGAAACAGCTACATATATCAAACCAGTCTTGAATTTTGGCTAGGAAACAATGTCAGCTCTTGAATGTGAGCTGTCCAGGATAAGCACTGTCATGGCTCCGAAAAACAGATTAAGGTCTTCTCACAAAGTAACAAGTAACACAACCAACTCCAACTGGTCAAGATGTGGGTTCAGCTCCTATGCATAGGCCCTATAGCAACCAGAGCTTTAAACCAAACCCAATTTAAATCACACAATTTTTCAGAACCTAAACCTGCAAACAACCTTTCAAATTAATATCTGAATCACAAACCTACAGCAGTAATTAGTTATGAACCAGTTCAAACTTGTTTTAGATTCAGTAACGAATGTGCTTAATTTCACATTCTGGATGTAAGGAAAAGGTTTCAATTAATCCTGAGGCCATTTTCTCTTATAAGTAACTAAAAATAAAAGAACAGAAAGCGATTTAATCTACAAAACGCACTTCCTTTGGTGCCTCAGCACCGTGGCTTGGACACTGTCGTCAACAAATGACTTTCCAAGGGGGGACAGGTTATTCTTCTACTGGCAAAACCCTACACATTGCTGAAAACGGCAGTTTTCAAGATTTAAAGTTCCCACCACAGAAGTGCTGCTAAGATTCAAGTCTTCTGGCATGGTACAGTTTATTGACTCCTACAGTTATCAATGTTTTGAAGGAATACAACAAATGTGGTGTGTGTGGGTGTATGTGTTTGTGTGTGTAAAAACAAGAGCAAACATTTCAAGTACTGATTCATTCCAATGATACAGAACTATTCTGTTAACTTTCAAGTTAATTTAACACAATAATCTGATAACTGTTAATAAGAGTAAAATGGCAGTCACATGACCACTAGTTTACTACAAAATACAGTGAAAATATTTTACGCTCATCTTAATTGAACAATGTTAATAAATGTATTACAAATATAACATAAATCATACCAGACTTTTACATACATATTTATTAGACTAAATATGATCCATACATTTTGTAATGGTAAATAAGCCTCCTGATAACCTAAGGGCAAAACACGTTAAGTGTGGACAATCGAACTGTTATCACTGAAACATCAGTTCTGCAATGGTAGTTATATTATGCAGCTAAAGTAGCATAATGGCACAGAATACAACATACAATGTTAGGACTATAACAAGCTACTTACAATCTCCACCAAGCGCCTAGCTTCTTCCTCTGTCTCGAAGGTAACAAACCCATAGCCCTTTGACACTCCAGCTCGGTCACTTATCACTTTTGTCGCCTTCACACTTCCATAAGCTGAAAACATCGCACACACACTCAAAGACTGAACCCTGGGCTATCCTGAGCCAGTTAAAATATACCACTTACACGCCCTCTTCCATCTACATCTTGGTCTTCTATGCAGCATCATATCAGCAATTTTTTAATATGCCTATATAACTCGTCTGAATGTTAATCCAACTGACCCTGAAGCATGTTCCTCTGAAATGCTGCTGTCCACCTACAAGATTACATGGTTGCACAGCATGCAATGCCACAACCTGCACAGTCCCAGCCATTAAACCCTGAGAACTTACATGATACAGGACTAAGTAAAGACAGTGTGTTACTGTCATACCCTCCAGAACACTGTAACACAATCAAACTCCCCTTCATCTAGGCTTCAAAATGGTTTCATAAAAAGTCTACATAATTATCGTGAAAAATATTCACAGGATTGCATGTTTCTAGGTTTTTGCACCAATATAGTTGAGGCTTCCATTCATCTGGAATATAACAACAAATCACTGGGTAATCAGTTTCAGACATTTTCAGACAACACAGTGGTCTCATAGTCAAGGGGCAAAAAGTCCAAGGATACATTACAGTATAACAGACATGGAAATAAACAATACCTGAAAACAGTTGTGCCAGTTCTGTTTCGGTTGTGCTGCCCGAGATTCCACCCACAAAAATCCGGTTTGGTACCCGAGTCCCGTACTTGGGAGCATTGTTGTTATTATTGCTAAAGGTGTTGTGTTGAGACTGTGAGATGTGTGTGTTGGTGGTAATGAGATTCACAGACGAGGCTGGGGATGAAGAGGTAGTTGATCCCTCTGTATTGCCGGTGCTTGCTGACGACTGCAATGATACGAATTCGCTAGTTAATTCCTCACAGTTGTACTCTGGCACAAGTTGTTAAGGCAGACACAGAATTTTATATAGAATGAATGATATCCACAACACAAACACACAGTACTGCTTTCTGACAACCCAGTAATTAATGCATCTGGCTATAAAACAACCTAGCATACAAAACAATCTCATTTTCATGGAAAAGTTTCAATGAAAAATAATTTACTATTATCCTCAATTATTCTTAGGTATAATTCTCTGGCACAAACACAACTCTATTCATAATGGTCCATTCTTGAACCAACGGATGTTCTTCAAGTAAAATTTCCACCCCAGAAAAGTTCAGTGTGCTGGCAACTGAAATGCTGTACTTCCTATATGTGACACATTTATTGGCCTCAGCAGCTTTGAAAGCAAGAATAGTTTAGAGCTGGCAAGATAAGCAGTTCACAAGAATACGTGAATCTGGGTGTCACATGCCTATTTTATTCCATGGTCCCCTGGGCAAATTAAATTTACAATTACTGCAAACACCCTTAATATACAACTCTTAAAACACATTAATTATGTACACATTATAACAAGCATTGCAAAAGATCATTTACACACCCACAAAGCATGAAATAGCTGGTAACCAAGGCATAACAACACATGTACCTACAGAGAACCAATATGACATTACTCTTTGGCTGAGCAGCAGAAAATATCTTGGCTATACAAGGTCTGATCAAACAGCATCACACCTGAATACAGCCTGCTCATATTGCTTGGTGCAAAGACACAGATAACATGCTATTTATGTTCATAGTTCATTCCCACTGCCTCAGTCATCTGTGGTCAGCACATATAGCAGTGTGTAATTATAATGTGTTGATGCAACAATGTCCAACTGCACAAAACAATACACGTGCATTATGTTATGAAAGGTCAAACAAAGTATCAACTGAAGCAAAGCCATCTGTAAAGACCATGAACTGTGATAGTGATGTGAAAATTATCCTAAACCAGTACAAGCAATGAAGAGGTAATTCACATAATGTGTGTGTGTGTGTGTGTGTGTGTGAGAGAGAGAGAGAGAGAGCAGCAGCTAAGTGATGATGGAATGACAACATTCGAGAATTTGGTGGGTTTCACAACTGCTGATATACAGTGCGCAGAAAATCACTTGCCTGTGATTTCTGGCTTCCCTCAATGTATGAAAATTGAAGAAAACTTTTAAAAGCTATCGTAACAGTGACAAAACACAGGCCTGTAGTTAAGATCCAAAACTACACACAAATCACAATGGGAATCCGGTTCCTTGCCAAAAACAAGGTAAGGATGCCACATGTGCACCAAAAACAAATTGATAGTGACCAATTTCCTCAACCTGAAGGTGCTGGGCTGTAACAGTTGGACCTACCTACTTACTTACTCCATACTTCTTGAGAAGCTAACTTGTTTTCAGCTAGCCAAGAAATTCCCTGCATTTTACGGAAACCAAAGGTTTATTACTGCATTCAAAAGTGTCCGTACTGATCAAGTACATACCCCCATATCACACTTCCTGAAGATCCACCTTAATATTATCCTCCTATTGACACCTTGATCATCAGAGTGGTCTCTTTTCCTCAGGTTTCCCCACCAAAACCCTGTATATGCCTCTCCTCTCCCCCATATGTGCTACATATCCCGCCTATCTCATTCTTCTTGATCTTATCACCCAAACAATATTGGGTGGGGAGTATAGATCATGAAGCTCCTCATTATGTAGTTTTCTCCACTCCCTTGTTACCTTGTCCCCCTTAGGCCCAAATATTCTCCTCAACATCCTACTCTCAAATAACCTCACCCTACATTCCTCCCTCAACGTGAGTGACCGAAGTCTCACACCCATACAAAACAAAAGGCAAAATTATAGTTCTGCTTATCTTAATCTTCAGATTTTTGGATAGCAAACTGGAAGACAAAAGCATTCCCTGACTTCAATCTGCTCTTACTTTCTTCCTGAATAGAATTTTGATTTGTTAAGTTTGTTCCCAAATATTTGAACTCTCCCACCCTTTCAAAGTAACTATTATCAATCTTAAACTGTGACTTCGCCTTGCAATTCGATCTCGACACATGACCATGTATATAGTTTTATCAGCATTTACTTCTAGTCCAATCTCCTTACTAGCCACTATCACAACTTCTGTGTTTTCCTTTATAGTATGCACGCTTCCTCCTAATATGTTTATGTTATCAGCATAAATCAGAATCTGATGTGTACCATTTAATTTCAAGCCATCCTGGTTTACCTGAACCTTCCTGATGGCATACTCTAAAGCAAAGTTGACAAGCTATGGCAATAGAGCATGTGGGCTGTAATAGAGACTGAGAATGAATATTTCTAATTACAGGTTTTGAAAATGCGTGTCAAGAACTGCCACAAAATTGAATGACCTGAAGGTAGCATATTTACAATAACAACTGAGCCGTTACCAGTTATGGCTCTATGTACATTTCTTTTCCACAAACTTAAACCCTTGAATGGCAAGGATTTAATTACATGAAAACAAATGAACATAACATCACAGGGCAGAAATAACAGCAACAATGGAACACATACATTAAATGCCAAGGACCCAGTTTGAAAAGGATTAAAATCCTATCCCATGCATATATTACCTTCGTTTTCACACATTTAAGCTCAATGCATTTGAAAAGGCATTAATATGGCTAGACACTTAACGCAAATTGAACCAGTGCTGCAGAAATACAGAAACGGTTCAACAGGCATGTTAATAAAAACCTAACAATCACTACTTTTGAAATACAGTCAAACCCAATATAGCACCATCCTCACTCAGCACCCTTGAAAGTCTGTGAACATAAATTTCCCACTATACAATATTTCAATTTATCACCAACCCTGATACACTGCCACAAACTGCACTGCACAGTGGCACTATCAGGTTTGCACTGTACTTTCACACTCACAGCTGCCAGATGTGTACTTTTCCATAAATCACCAAATCACATACTCTTTTTGAATGGTTTTACTTCACATCTAAATGCAATGCATCTTCCTGTTAAGCTACAAGATTTTGTTACTCCAGTAGCAGAGGCTACCTCCAACTCAGCACCAAATACAAGTATAGAATCCCTACATGAGAACAATTACAGCCAGCTATCTAAAAATTTATGCCTATGATTCAGTTCAGAGGGAGGTCATGTATAATATTCTGGGTCTAGTTTCTCCATGAAACTAGTAAACCTAATTAAAATGTGTGTAAATGCAACATGTAGCTGAGTTCAGCCAGGCAAATATTTGCTGACATTTCCTATTAAGAATGGTCTGAAACAAGGAGATGCTTTACTGTCATTGTTCCTCAACTTTGCTTTAAAGTATGCCATTAGGAGGGTTCAGGTAAACCAGGATGGCTTGAAATTAAATGATATGAATAAGCTTCTGGTTTATGCTGCTTATGATAATATACTGGGTGGAAGCATACATACAATAAATAAAAGCACAGAAGCTTTAGTACCCGCTAGTAGGGGAACTGGTCTAAAAGTAACTGCTGAGAAAACTATGTATATGATCATGTCTCAAGACCAGCATGCAGGAAAAAATCACAACACAAAGTAGTAAGTCTATTTAAAGGTGGAACAGTTCAGATATTTGGGAGCAACCCTAACAAATCAAAATTTCATTCATAAAGATATCAGAGAGAGACTTAAGTCAGGGAATGCTTGCTATCATTCAAAGCAGATACTCTCATCTTCAAAATGCTACTGAAAAATATAAAGATCAAGCTATACAGAACTGTAATTTTGCCTGTTGTTTTGTATAGGTGTGAAACTTGGTCGCTCACAATGAGTGAGAAACACAGACTAAGGGTGTTTGAGAGGAGGGTCCTGAGGAAGATATCTGGGCCTAAGAAGGACAAGGTAACCGGGGAGTGGAGAAGGCTATATAACAAGGAGCTTTACACTCTGTACTGCTCACCAAATAATATATGGGTGATCAAATCAAGAAGAATGAGATGGGTGGGGTGAGTGACACATATGGAGGGCAGGTCAAGGGCATACAGGGTTTTGGTGGGGAGACCTCGTGGCAAGAGACCGTTTGGAAGACCTAGGCATAGATGGGGGATAATATTAAAATGGATCTTCAAGAAGTGGAATGGGGAGGCATGGACTGGATTGTTCAGGCTCAGCATAGGGACAGGTGGCAGTCTCTCGTGAATGCAGTAATGAGCCTCTCCATTCTATAAAATGTGGAGAATTTCCCGACCAGCTGAAGGACTTGTTAGCTTCGCTGGAAGACTCTCCTCCATGCAGATAGTTATTTAGTCTAAAAATTTTCCAGAAGTCTAGAAGCCACCTCCAAATTCTATGTACCAGACAGGTGATGAGGCAAGTTACATTCTGAGAACCCACAGTTCTAGAGTGACCTGTAAACCTTACCGTTATATGGTACTGTCTACTGGGTGCACATGAACTGATATACACTTCTGTATGTAAAGGAGTAAGGTAGAAAATGCAACAATTATGTTGAAAATACTGGGCAATACTACAGAAAATTTGGTCCCTGGTATTCTGCACCCTGATGACAGCAACTTTGTATGTGTGTGCATGCTGTTTCAACAGGCTGAGGCAGATGCACAACCATTCCTAACACAAATTTCTAAAACTGGGTCTTATATGACTGAAATTTAAACAATTTTGTCAATTTGCTGCTGCTGATTTTTAAGTGCCAGTATCTTTTGCAAAACACTGCAGTAAATGCAGTTGTAAATAATGTCCCCCACACATTCTCTTTGGCAAGAACACATCTTTTGAAGTGTTTCTAGTTAACATGTGACACAAAAGGCTTGACTTCAGACAACTTCATGGAAGCCCATATCCTTGGCACTGAGACCTCCATACATTTCCAGTAACACTGTTTATGGTACTATCTGGCCAAAACACAATTCATATACATTCATACAAAATACATTATGTTCAAGAATACATTAACACACAGTAACTCATAATAACGAACTAGATTACACTACTGCAGTCTTATTCCTTACAAGATGAACCAAGACTGCATGCCTAGTCATGTTAGTGGTATTTAATGACAGTAAAAGGTAAAGGTAAAGCAATCCTGTTACAGGCCTGGAGTGGCCCAGAGGGCTCCAGGAAGTTAAGGTTCCCAGATTTCATGACAACGGCACAGGATGGTGGTAAGGTTGTCAGCCTTATGCACCGGCTGCCTTTACCCCCAGGAAATGCTCCTGGTACCCATTTCTGTTAGAGGCTGAGTCGACCCCAGGGTCATAGTGCGATCAGAAGGATTTTATGTCAATGAAAAATTCCAATGACACCATCTGATTCACTAACAGTACTGAGCCAAACTCATATAAGACATGTTTCAGGATTAACTCAGTTTAATGTTCCAAAGGTACACTGTTGCTGACCAAAAGCCAGAAAGTTACATAAGTATCTTACTTAACAGAATAACATGTTGAATAAGATGACTAATATTTCTAAGTGACAACAATAGGAAAAAGAAACCTTATTTTAATGCCGCCACACAAATACAATGATAAACCACAACATCTTATATCAGAACCCACGAACACGCTGCTCTGGACAAGGTAAGCCACCAATTACCCATCTCTGACATCAAAGACTTATCCTGTTAACACCTCAAAATATTAGTATTTTTTGTCTTAAGCTGTATATTGTAATGAAAATGGTAACATAGGTATAATACACAGGTCTACCCATTTTCAATACCATTCACAAATTGTATGTTTCAGACCACCATTTTATAATATAACACCACTGTAAAAGTAAGTCGCAGACTGTTAACATGCAGTACTGAAAGTATGTGACACACTACACATGGCAAGCACGAATACAAAAGAAAAAACAAATGTAGCTGAGAGAGTTCAGGCGCTGAATATTCATTTTAGTGACAAGAAGTACACACTTTTGAACCTGTCATCCATTGAAATTAGAGTATGTATATCCATTTTAGTGACAAAACTTTTGAGTTGGAAATTTAATCCATTATTTATAACACCATCACTGGTCTTTAACATATTTATTATTGAAGAGCCAATATTAAAATTGCTTAGCATTTCTCACTTCTTCCATTTGTGCCACAAAACATCCTGTATATGATAAATGCAGGTCATACGTACCTTATTTTTCTTATTAATGAAGGTTGCCATGTTGGGGTGGCACCAACAAGACCTTATGCTACTGGTACCACACAATTTGCTCAGCAAGCTGCAAACCAAACATACACACAAACACAAACACATGCAAACATTTCTTATGCCAGGCTGTTGATGCAATGCTGACTCAAAGAATCTGATATGCAGCACATGTCCTGAGCTAAAAAGTACATTGAAGTTTGTAGTAATACAATCAACAAAGCATCTCCACTGTACTTCATTTACTGTTCTCCTACATGTTTGGCCTATATGGACATACTCTGGCAGAATGCCACTATGACGTACTCAAGTTTTGCCAGGCCAAAACACAAAGGATGACAATTATATAAAGTGTAGTTGTGATCAGCAACTTCTGCATGCTTTGATCATATTATTAGTTAATAATGACAGTTATGTGGTAAAAAATGCAGTATAAGAACATAAATTTAAATCACTAACTCAAACCATACTGAAATATTTTATGACCTATTCTGCACACTTCTACACATGAAGGTACCAAACATCAAGCAATATATAAAACCAGCAAGTTCCCAAACACACTCAATCTCAAAGCTACTGTGATAAAGTATCTACCACATAAAAACTGTCACGTTCCTTCATTGTTTCCAGTTTCCTACTGTAGGACCCACCAGAAAACAACTGATGATGTTGTAATATTTACATCACACTCCTGCTGATATATACATCAGCCACAGCTGTCAACGGTGATACAGAAATACTGTGCAATTTGGAACATCATTCAAATTTCTTCTTCCCTCCATCCCCCATTCTTTATACACAACAGAGCTAAAGGACACTTATGACCTTCATGTGAAAAATAATAACTTCAGTACATACGTAAAAGAAGTATGCTATCCTGGAATCAGGGTAGTCAATCATCTTTTACCTACCACTGAACATTTAATAGGTAATAAAGTTTTTAGGCTGGAATTATAACAAAAGCTATCACCTCACTAATACTACTACTACTACTACTACTACTACCCTGCACACTTTGTCACTGAAGTGTTCTGGTGGGGAAACCTGAGGGAATGAGATGACTTAGAAGACCCAGGCATAGATGGGGGATAATATTACGATGGATCTTCAGGAAATGGGATGTGGGGGTATGGACTGGATCGAGATGGCTATGGATAGGGACTGGTGATGGACACTTGTGAATGTGGTAGTGAACCTTCGGGTTCCATAAAATGCAGAGAACTTCTCCACTAGATGCAAAATTGGTTAGATTCTCAAGAATAACTTTGCTTCACAGAGTGAATTAAGAATTAAGAATTGAGAATTAAGTAAGTAAATAAGTAAGAAATTATGAGTAATCATATGACCAATCTGAACATTTTGTACCCATGACCTGTCTTAATACAATCATACTGGACACCTAAAAATTTACCTTTCTTCATTCTCCAATCACCAAGTTCATTTTCATTCCTTACTTTGCTCTCAGAAATAAAAATCCGAACACTATCTGTCTAAAATAATTGATTAAAGTACATACTAGCCCACTTACTAACCACCTGCCACTTACAGACTGGGTACAATAAAGGTTGAAGCTATAATAAAATAATCATATATCACCATCACTTTGTAACCATTATGAACATAAGCCACGTACCACAACATTATCAAAGCTACATACCATGGTGGCAAGTACATGCAGTATGTGAATGTAACCTACTTCATACACACACATACACACACTGCAAGTTTGTGCGAACAAGTGAACCTTAGTAACAAGCATTACAGGCACAGGCAAATTTGTTTTCAACGGCATAAAACAACCCATTTTACTCCAGGCATTAGCCAATTAATTTTAAACATACAGAATCATGTACTGCCCTAGTCTGTTTAATGGTATTGGCCAGGCATTTTAGATTCGACCTATCGCTTTCATAAAAAAAAAATAGTAATAGCTGGGCAACATAATATAATTTGAACAGTCGCTCGAATAGCGGTAATTAAACACGAATTGGTGAGTGTCAAGTGAATGACACCGGCTGACGAATAAACGTAAAAAAATTGTTGGTTCCTGCACATTTGAAGTCTAACTTCCAAACAAGTTATATTAACATCATGCAACTCTATTTACAAAGCATTGCACATACACTGTATCACAAAACAAAATTATACTTCTTTATGCTTACCATGAGCAATAATAACACCACTATCAGCACCACAAAAACGCCCTGACCCCTTATCAAAATTCACGCAACTCGTCTGCTCGAGCTGGCAAAGACGAGTTCGTGAAATATGGCGGATCGCGGACTACTCCACACACACAGACGCGGTGGTAAAAAAAAAAAAAACCAAGCAATCTGCGCAAGAAAATAGATCGAAAGATTTGCAATATTTTAAAATGAGTAATGGGGTTCGGTACTAAATTTTACCATTAAACTTCTTGTAACTCTATTGAAAATCAACGGCCTAGCGTGACGAAATTTATATTACAATAATTAGAAGCCTAACAATGGCTAATGGATGATAATCGCTTCTACGACTCCAAAAATATATTTGGCACATTGCAATAGGCAGCCATTACACAGTTTTCATAAACTGTAATACATTTAAATATTCACGGGGTATTTCTTACAAACTCTGACATTTTGATTCACATTCGTCTTACGAGGTTGCAATATCCAGAAATAAGAGAACACAGCTTCTCGGAATGATTTAATAAGAACACTTTACTTAAATTATGGCAGTATGCACAATACAACTGAAAGCCAATTTTGAAGTCGAGACCATAAGTCTAACTACATTTCAAGAAACCACCACACACTAGTGAAAGACAAAACTATAACTAGTTCAACAATGGAACATATGCTTCCATGGTGCTTCCATTGTATCCAACATTCCGCACGCAATCCGTGAACGCTACCAACACCATCACCGCCATGGATTAGGGGTTGCATTGTACAAGTTTACAAATGAAATTACCGTTACGAGCTTTATTACGACACTTTGTTCGCAATCGCGGGATATGACTAGACATGCCGAATGAAGGAGAGTGGAGAGAATCGTTATCATGTGACAGGTGTTTAAGTAATTTTATGCGTTTCAGTTGCATTACAAGTATAAGAAACATGGACAATAATGATCCATGCCAATAATGTATTATACCAGAGGTTGACAAGGTATTCGTAGCAATGACATTTGGATATCCTTTTGAGTAAGGAAATAAGCAAACAGATCGTAGTCGTGTGGCCATAACGCCTTTTTGCCGAGATTCGGTATATTTTCTAGGCTTCCTCTTGGTGACCATTTAATCTGTTCTCTTCTTTTGCTTTCTCACTGCCTGTGTTACATGTTAGCCACGGGTTATCACGTGGAAAGCTACAGACCCTCTACTCCGAAAATCACTATTCATCATCATCATCATCTGTAATCTGTCAAACGACAGGTCCAAAGCCTCTTCCAAATCGATTCCTCCACACAGTGCGATTTAGAGCTTCCTCCTTCAATTCACAGTATCCTCTACTGTCCTTAAGGTCATCCAGTAACTTCTTATGTCTTCTTGTCACTTCTATCTATCCCTTTATCTTTCCTTCAGTAACTTTTTTTAGAAGGCAGTTTCTCCGTAAGATGTGACCAATCCAGTTAGCCTTCCGTTTTCTTATTTCACGTAGGATATTCCTCTGCTCATTGACTCTAAGTAACACTTCTTCATTTCTCACATGATCGGTCCAACTTATCTTCTCCAGCACTACATTTCAAAACTTTCCAGGTGTTTCTGGTCTGAAGCGTCCAAGTTTCAGCACCATACAGAGCTATGCTCCAAACGTAGCATTTCACTAGTTTCTTCCTCAAATTTACATCCAATTTGCTGGTAAAAAGGTTCTTCTTGCTAAATGCAGCTTTTGCCATGGCAATTCTGGATTCAATTTCACATGTACAAATTCCATTTTCTGTTAACATGCTACCGAGATATTTAAAACATTTCACATTCTCCAGTTGTTTTTGGTCTATCTTAATTGTTACTGGGGATGGTTGTCTTGAAATTCTCATTACTTTTGTTTTTTCCACATTCATTTCCATACCATAGTATCTACCAATTTCAATTAATTTATCAATCATGCCCTGAAGCACCGTTTCTTCCTTAGCCATTAACATAAGGTCATCTGCATAACTATTATTATTATTATTAATGATATTATTTAGGGATGGTGACAGCCCGGTCATCAGGCAGTAGGGTACAAAGGGAAAATTATACATGTTACACCGTATCGAGTTCTAGTGTTATTTGCACAAACATTTAATTTTCTACAATATGTAAATATGTATATATATGATGAGTCAAAACGTATTGGATACAAGATAAATTTATATAATAGCCATCAGTTAAAAGATTAAGAATGATTATAGTGATAATAATGCAATTTGTAAATTACCAAAAGTGGTGCTTCCCTGTAGAGTTGTGGGAAGCAATCAGTGACAGTGGCACAAGAGGATGTTGTGTCATTTTAACCCTGTATCATTTTTAAAAGTTCATGTTGTCATATACATTTAATTTTTATAATATATACAAAATATTTAAAAATTACGTACACATTTAAAAAGATGTAACATTGCCTTGGCCATCATCACTGATTAATTTCTACAATTGTATTGGAAAGCACCAGTTTTAATATTTAAAAATTCATGTTATTATTATTATTATAACTATAATTATTCTTAGCTTTTTTAACTGATTGCTATTATATACATTTATTTTGTACCCAATAATTTTTTGTTTTTGGCTCATTATATGTATATAAAAATAAACAAGTTAGATCTCAATGTAAATAATGCTAAAACTAGGCAAGGTGTAACACGTGCATTTTACTGCCTTATGATGGCCTTTTATAGGCGAGTCGAAACATGTAACTTCATAAATTTCCATTTAAAGTTTGTTGTTAATGACAATATGGTCCTTCCAAAGTACAGGCTTTTAACCATGTATCTGCTGCAGGGTTGCATCAGGGAATATTCAGATGAGTGCATAAAGCTGGGAACACAGTAAACTGACTTGACTAGTGGTTTTCAGTCTCTTCATCACATAAGTGGACTTCATCACTTGGGAAGTTTCTCACAATGGAACAGGCGTCTAGTATGAACCTCTGGACCGAGGACACCAGTCATGGCAGTAAACTGAAGTTGGTGGGGCTTTGGTGAAGTATGTTAGGGTTGACTGCCATAGCAGAAAAGACCAGCGGAGTAACAATAATCATGTTCAGTTGCCACTGTTTCTTGATTTCAAATGCCAATTTCTGATATTTACATTGTTTTCTGTAATTGTGGCATATATTGTTTATTGTTGTATAATTATTACTGTTATTGTTAGTGCTCCATTTTTCCTTCTGTATACATATCAGGGAGAAGGCACAGGGGTAATAAGAAGCAAATCCTGAAACATTATAAAAATATGATTTTCTTTGGCTGGCAGTATTTTGCAATAATGGGATGATTTTAAATTTTTGTACAGGAAGTGGCATGGTATTCTTTCAGCTTCTCCCACACCTCAAGCAGTACTTATACATAATATAGGTGTATAAAGAAAATCAGAATCCATTCATGGATGCATTGCTGCATAGTGACTGATGGTGCTGCCCACTATACAGTACTGAGACTCCTATATTAGCACCAGACAGCACACCATAGAGCAAGATCAATTGCTGCAGAGTGCTGATGCAGTACTCAGATCAGTGTTAAAAAACTCTCTGTATATCCAACTATCTTACTAAATTTACATTGTCACATCATAACCTAATTTACAAATCAACAAAGTTAATACTTCAGCTGGTCAATGAGACAGACATGTAGGATCTGTAAATGAAAGGAAATGTGGATTTTATAAATGACATAATGATACAGGTAAGCAATGAAGACCAACCGAGATCTTCCAACTGTATTTGGAATTCAGTCCGTCCAGAACAACATAAATAGTGGACTGGCAGAGTCGGTATATAATGTGATTTTTATGATCTTTCAGTCACTTTCAAGAATACCTCATACAACCTCTGAGCTTCATACATAGCTTAAATTGGTGTTTCCAATAAATAAAAGTGTTAATATACAGTACTTATATACCATGTGTATAAATACTGTTTATTAATACATACAGCACAATAAAATACCAAACATCAAAGAAATATGAGTATTATATTTGGCAGTTACTAATTAAAGCTTATCCAATAGAACAAGACTGTGTTCTGTTGCCACAATGTACAGTGTCACTGTATATAGCATCAGTATCGTGGTGTATTCATTCTGTTGTTACATCAGATGCTTCAGACAGTTTGTGGTTTCTCCAAATCTTAGCATCAGTGATGCTACACGGTAATGTGCAGATCCCTCTCACGCTCACTTGTAACAGTGTTGCTAGAATACAGGAAAATGTAAACGATCTGGACCATCATGTTTCTATATTTGGCACACACAGTTTAAATGATACAGAGTTTAATTTTGATTATAGATACAAAGCATGATCCCCACACACACACACACACAGAGCAGGGATGAAAGTGCTCTTGCACACGAAACACATGACAGTCTTTATGTAAATTTAAGGCCTAGGTGCAGTGTGCCTGGAAGGCCTCAAACCCAAACACTATTCTATTCTCTTTTTCTCTATGTAAAGTATCATAAATTGTCCCATCTGATTTACAACTAATATGCTTCAACAATTTTTTGAATATCAAATTTCATGACAGAATGTTAAGTAGGTCTCGAGGATTCAGTCTTATGGGATGTGATGTAATTATGTCGAGGAAGTGGTTCCTGATGTTTCAGGAACTACTCACCCATACCCACAGCAGGACATAAGTAGACCTGAATCCTCAGAAACGCTGTTGTGAGAAAATGAAATGTCAGTTCTGAGGTTCATTTTCTTGTTTATAATTAAACCTATCCAAAAACACCTCTGACCCACTTGGACATTTTACTGACTAAACACTGGCCAGTGTCTGTATGTGATTAAATTTTAATTTTCTTGAACGAACTCTATGGGTTACAATTCAGACTTTAAGCATTGCTTTAGCGACAGGCTCAGAAGTGCCAGCTCCAAGGAGAGTTTCAGCGATGGTGAGGGCAAAATCAAAGGCTGTGGCTGGGCCCCGGCTTGTCACCAAGTTACCTGGAACAGGATATGATTTGCAAGCGAGAATAAATACATGACATCAGTTGGCACTGTTCAGACAGTAACATATCACATAACCACCAAATGCTAAGGACCCAGTCTCCAAGTGTTGGATTTTTACATGGCTGACTGTCCAAGAAGACTGCACTGCATCCACTCACATTGAGTTTCAAGTATCTCCTAAACAGGAAACTGTGTTTCCCCTCTTGAGGGTTTCAAGTGTCTGAAACTGAAATATGAGAAAATCTTGCTAATTTTAAGTGCCGAGGTCTGAAAAATCAGGCTTCAATAATGCCATTTCAAATAATAGTTTTTTTTAAATACACACTTGTTATTTGGATGTTTGAAGGCCTTATGTCATGTTGTAAGCTATGAATTTTTTTACTTAATTCAGTAACCATAAGATCAGCTTGCATAGGTTTATGAAATGCCTACTGTGTAATTTGATACATTTCTGTATGTGTATTATCATATGGCAGTTACAAGAACTTATAGGAGGCCAATTTACACCAAGTGCCCACTACCACAATTTCCTACCCATATGGTTACTATGATGTGATGGTTTAAAAGGGGTGATGACATGTAACATGATCACACTACTGACTGCCAGATATTCTTCCCTCCTGGGCCTGGACAGCTTTCCTCACCTTTTTTCCTTGTGTTGGGTTTGTAATATTTTTTTTAAAATTTCACTTCTATTTTCTTCTATTTCACTTCCAGTGTACTGTCACTTGCTTCTCCCCTTCCCTTTTCTTTATTATTCACCAATTTCTTCTCCCTTTTCTTCTTTCTCCTCTTATTTTTGTTTCCCATTTAACATAGGTTCTTTTTCTGCCCTTCTTGTACTACTCAGACACTTCTCCCATCCTCTTTACCTTGGTTTAGTACTGAGAGACTACATCCTCCTCTTTGAATTTCTGTGTTACTGAATTGCTCATTGTTCTCATCTCTTTCCTCCCTTTGATTTTCCCCTGTCCTTAGTCCATATTATTATGTTCCTTGGTCTCTCAGCCTAGCACTTGTTAATTTTACCATGGAGTAGCATTGGCCTCACTGAGTAATAACCTGCAAGAGTGCAGTTCTCATCACATATAAAGTTATACCAACTGTCAACTACCACACTGTCCTTATGTGTAGTATTATGGCAGTTTCCTCTGAATAATTAATATTACATGATAGTTAAAAGGAGTGATGGCAGGCCTAATTATAAGATATAGCTTCTACCACAGTGTCCTCCTCGTATATGTATTATTATGGCAGTTAACAGGACTGATGCCAGGCCAAGTTACATCAAATGGCCACTACCACATTATGGTTCTTATGTGTGTACTATAATGTGGCACTTGACAGTAGTAGGCAGAGGCAAAGATATACCAACCATCCACCACAACGTTGTCCTCCTTGTATGTGTACTTCTCTTGCAGCTGCTCTCTGAATGAGGGGTATGATGTCAGGGACTTGCTGATACAAACATTGTGGGCTTGCAGGGCAGTCGGAGCTGTAACAACCAAGACAGTATGAATGGCTGAAACTTCTTGTCACAAGAGTGCATGACCATGAGAAGGCCTGTGTAATGTACCTCGCTGAGGAACCAAGACAGAAAATCTGGCACTTATGCTCTGCTATGGCAAGGAAGTTAAACACATACTTAAAACAATTTTCTTATAGTAAATGTCTCAGAAAAATGTTATTTGATAGGTAAAAGAAAAATGTTCAAACAGATCCTGAGGAAATGTGCTCTTGGGATGTGATTTGGATTAAAGTTGCCATGGATTAAGATTTTCTGATACAGGGATCAATGTCTTGGCTACAGAGTTAAGAAAATCCACTCACCAGCACAAATTGCAGCCACTAGACGTCCTTCCTTTTCTTGTTGCTGCAGGAGCAAACCAACCTCAGAAGACTAAAAACACAACACACATTTATCACTTTGTTAACAGGTACTTCAGGCTGTTGGTACTATTATTATTGTGTCACCATACAGAATACAGCAATATGGAGGTCCTGACACCTCAACATTGTCTGCTTTAAATATTAAATGTACAACATCTACTCTATGTGCTGTTTCCCCATTCCTTCCAGGCAAATGATGACAGGTAACACACTCAGACACACTATTTATAGTCATCATTTGATAGCATACAACTCTGCATGTGGGTTCAAGCAGTCATACTTCTGACTTGTATATGGGAGATGCCCAGTTTGAAATATGGCTGAGGCACTAGCCTGAGGTCTTACACAATTTTCTTCATTCCTGCCATAACCATAAAGCCATGCGTACATTGCCCAACATATTAAACCTGAGTTTTTTGTTTAAATGACATGAATAAAATTAACTCAGTCCCACTGCCTTAATAACAATGAGGTTTATTTTACTCCTTATGTCGTTACTGTCATACTGATAAGGAAAACAACTGTACATCATGGAAATAAAGGGTACTTCTTTTAGTTGGTCCTGGCACTTACTTCAGAAACTGGCTTCATATGTCATACACTATAGCAGCTTAAACATCAGATTGCATTCTTCTGTGTTGCAATGTCATGTCATATTAGATAGCTACAAACACCTCAGGAGGTATGTTGGTAATCATCTATCAGACTACATGGCATCACAACCTGGAAGACCTGTCTATAATACACTACTATTACAATGTCAAATCTCAATTTAAATGTAATCACCTCAGGGCCAAGTATGTCCCTAACAGCTGACTCTCTGTCACTTTCTGTGCAGTTTGGCACAACTTTTCTAATATTTTATGGCCAGGAATTCGAAGGTCAAAATATAAAGTCTTTGTTGTACCAGTACGTATGGTGCAATATAATTATGTACACAGAAAACACAAGAATCCTAACTGCTCATTTAAATATATGAGGGAATAAATAGCTCTGTTCAGAAATATTTCTAACTAGTGTAAACAAAATAGCTAATACTACCACTATAACTTTTGTATTACTCTCAAACACATATCATACAGACAGTTTACATGCAACCAGACATCATAATTTTATACCTTCCATGGCCAGATGCACAGTGTGTGACATGACTTTCAGCCTGTTCTATACTTCAAGTGAAACCAGAGCCTCATTCTGTACACCCTTGGAAGTAACTGCCACTATGCTGGTACTATGAGTTTCCTACCCTACCAAATATCTCATACCCACTTACCGCAGCCAGATTCTTTGCTCCTTGCAGCCCCCCAGGTAGGACAATTACATCATATGGAGCCCTTGTTACAGCATCTTGTAGGCTAGTGTCGGGGCAAACAACCACATTGCGACTGCACTTCACAGGGTCTGTACCTGACAGACCTGCTATCGTAACAGCTATCTGAAAGTCAAAGTTCTTGTCACAAGGGCAAAGTGGCACTGGGGGCAGATTTTTCTTTGAGTAATTTGCTTTTCCCTTGTCAGTATCGCTCTACCAACGTTCCATACTCACACTCATCCAACCATTGACTCAATATAATTTTCATGATCCATAATACCACTAAATAAAATGCTAATCTCCGTTTTCCTCTGGGTCCTGTATCAGTAACAGGAATAAATCTGATACATTATATGGGATTCAGGAAAACAATCTGAGCAGGCATGCCAAGGAATAACAGCAACATGGCTATGGGAGACAATCATACCTTTGACTATGTTCTATGTTGCATGTTCTGTAAGGGTTAAATTCACCCCTCTTTTAACAGTACATAAAATCCTGCCCCAGGTGACACTTCCCATCTGTATTTATTTGCTGAGAATATTTTAGTTTACTTGTCTTAAAATAATTCATATTATTTGAATGCATGCATACATTTCAATAAAAACAAACACTAATGAACTACCCAAGCATCTTGTCATCATGACATTCTAATTCTGGTTGCAGTTCTTGGCATAGTCTGCACATCGTGGGTCAAGTGTAATCTCAGATTTTACACCCCATACATTTTCCATGGCTCTATTCAGCCAGTCAAGCACACAAACAATCCCTGGAATTTTACCCATTAGACACATGCCAACCAGCGGCAGTCACTGCGAATGGGAGGATGAACACAAACAATTACGCCCTTTGTAGTATTCTTCTGAATATGTTTGGTCGGTCATACTGTTAACATGCAAGCATAAAAACAACCGAGTCCAACTGCAATTTCATAGGCTTAATCGCGCTCATTAAAACAAACAGCTCTGACTCCATGGGAATAACAATACAATTGCAATTATAAAAAACTCATGAGAACGATATTAACATGAAGTAACTAACCCCAGCACGACGCAGAACATCAACAGAAATAACGAGTTCCATTTCTTCCGCTCCTTCTGCCAGTAAAACAAGAGCTGATTTAGTAGCCATCCTGCAAGTCGATATAAACTTTGACGTACGAGATGCAAGGGGAAACTTTTGCGACGATACAAACAACTTCTTGCTTGTGCACCGTAGAGAGGTTATGATAAACGATACGGTCATGTTAGAACCTCATTCAAACAATCATGATCCGCTTACGAACTTCCGCGTATCGGTGAACGTTACAACCCCATTCAAACAATCATGATTCGGATACGTATTTCCGGGTCCACAATTTCCATACGTATGCCTCTACGACTCGTCTGAATATTATTCTCCCACATACGCCTAGGTGTCTTTCCTTAGGGTTTTGCCACCAAAATCCACTATGCATTTCCTGACAGTATTTGTAGAAGAATACAAAGCTTGACACGCATTATGCAGTTTCTTCCAGCGTCCCGTTGCTTTTCACTTTTAGTTACTTTCCTCATCACTAAGTTCTCGAACATTTTGTGTCTAGGTCTTAGCTCTTCTAAAATCTCGCACCTGTGTTTACATTATTCCCTCAGCGTGAGATACCAAGTTTCACATCTTTGCAACACAACTGCCAACATTATAGTTTTGTATATTTAAGTATTTGCGTTCCTAGTAATAGGTAATAAGACAAAAGCTTCTGAATCGTTATTCACATTTAATCTGCTCATAGGTTCTTTGTCAATGCAATTTTTATGTACTAGTATTGTTTACAAATAGATGAGCTTTGCCATATTTTCATAGGATTTGTTTTCTGTCTCTCTATGATGCAATTTTATCGTAAACTCTGGTTACAAGACACGAACACACACGTAGTTTTATTTGCAGCCACTTCATATCCTATCCTATTTAAAGGATATAGCTTCCTAAGGTTTGTCTTTCTCCCAATCTAATCTGTTAGGCCCGTAAGCCTGACCAGGGCCATAACACCCCAGCATGACGTAACCCTTTCCGCTAGTAATATTGTTCCTAGGACTGACGGCAAGAGGGATTCAAATTCTCACGGGGTTCCGCAAAGAACATTAAAACATCTGGGTACTCCGCGAAAGTGATACAATTTGGGTACTGCTCTTCCATACAATCTATCGTATCAGGTTAGAAGAGCATATGCAAGAACACGACGGTTGTTACATTTCCGTACAGACAGAAGAAACATCGTTTGTGCACGAAACGGATATATATGCAAATAGTCCTTAACGGTGCTGAGGTCAACAATCGCAGTTTATTATAAGAATCACACAAAACACATAAATACGCTATGTGGACAAAACGCAGCGTTTATTAAATCTTAAATCAGCTACTACGAATAATTACCATTCCACATTAAAGCTGAAAATGAAATGCACGATTGCAATGCAGCAACACAGAAACAGCACGTATTTTCACCCGACGGGAACACGTGTTCTGTACAAAACAGAGCCTGGGGGGGGGGAGTAGTAGGCTCTGCTGGAATCGATCGGCGGCCTTAGTCAGTGCGGAGTGGACGGGTGGAGAGGACGTTTGTGTAGTGACTCCAGATGTGCAGACAAAGGTACGTGTCAGAAGCTGGCGCTCTTTACACGGGGTGTTAAATCCTGTCAATAGGTAAACGTTCTTTGGCTCATTGTATGAGGCAGCAAGTTTATCGGTACATGCAGAACGTACATAAAAATGTAATTACAAGTACCGAGCGGAAGAGAACAGTTTACAGATAGTATGAACGTTAAAGGCAGTGGGAGGGAAGCGGTAATATGAGAAATATCTTTGCTTTTTCGATTAATACAACACTATGTATGACTGTATATTCATTTACTCATCACATTCACTACGACATGTTTCGGCCGGTAATTACGGCCATCACCAGGTAGTTCTACAATTATATAAAAGGTAAGAACTGATCTAGAGGCCTGTGCTTTACAATTAAAATACAAGCTTATAATTTTGTTATTATACCAAATAATTGGACACCAAAATATATATCAATAAAATTGTTAAAATCTTGCAGTGTCCTGGTGGAATAAAATATGGGTAGTGGGAACACCACGTGACCGTCTTACAAGCGTAGCCATGCACGTGTTATATATCTGTAAACAAGTGTCTCGTATTAAATTGTATTTCTACAGTTAATTTCAAGGTATGTGTTAAAAAAAAGAGACCTTACAGAAATTGGGCGGGAAGTAGCGGACTGCACAGAAACGTCCCAGACGGGTTTTTGTAAACAAGGCGATAAATCTTCGGGTTCCACGAAAAGGGGGTAGGTACTCTTTGGCCATCTGGCTTTCGCTTGGCTGGTCAGTTAATTCCCTGTCGCTTATTGAAGTTCATAACCTTGCGCACAACAGCCCGACGTGAGTAAATTCACTGCACGCTCTTTTTGAAAAATACATCCTATTGTCTCACACGCACACCTCTATCACCCAAATTATCTCTACCCTTCAGGTCTTCTAAAAAAAGTACGCGTTTTTATCTGACTCATGGCCCCGGCAGGAAACATTTACATCGCTAAAGACTCACAATTCTTCAAATTTTCAGTAAGACTTCATGTTTAATTGGCGGAAACAGCAGAGGATCGTTAACGCCGTGTGGGCCAATCGCTTGTAACCGGAAGTTGCGTTCTGTTGATTAGAACCGATTATGACGAAGGGTGGGACTTCTAGCGAGTGCTCGAGCTAACACACTTTACTGGTATAAGGCAGGCAAAGGTGTGAATCTGAAGATCACAGTTCGATTCTTAGCAACATAGAGAATGTTATCAGTTGCAGCGCTTATGAATAGCGTTGGATGACAGGGAATTACAGATTGGGAAGAAACTTATTGTGTTCCTTTTTAAACATGATCCCAGCATTTTCTAGAGAAGAACGTGGACTGAGGGTGCCGAGGAGTACGTTTGGACCAAAGCAGGAAGTGACAGCGGGCTGGTGGAGTTGGGTTTAATGAATTGTACTGCTGGTCAAATTGTATTTAAGGAATATCAAATAGAGGCGAGTAAGGGCAGCATGGAAGGAAAATATGGTGGTGATGATGATGATGATAATACTAAGTGGGCGAATGGGACTATTTCAAAGTCATTTAGAAAATATGTGAGCAACCTACCAGGAAAACATGAAGTCAAGGAACTACAGAAAACAGCCATATTGGGCACTGCACACATACTTCGGAAAGTACTAATGTAAAAATACAACAGATTCAACACTGAAACAAACGATATAAGCACCACGAATAGCAACAACAGAATAGCTGCAACACTGTTTTCCTTAGGGACATAGTTTGTCTCAGGAATATAAGTATAAATACCCTGCATGAAGGAGATGATAATAATAATAATAAGTACAGAAAGAAACGAGAAAAGTAAAGGACAGTATAGCGGAGAAAACAAAAGAAAGATGGCAAGGCAAGAGGATGCATGGACAATTCCCACGTAACTTAGACGAAAAGCTGGTGGACATTG
>Ga0136643_10001510_pt1 | contig 28603 bp, 25 predicted proteins | sample TergutLab28metaG_FD_96883 | JGI IMG/M metagenome (GOLD analysis project Ga0136643, IMG submission 96883) | Labiotermes labralis P1 segment gut microbial communities from Petit-Saut dam, French Guiana - Lab288 P1 (version 3) (version 3) | ecosystem: Host-associated > Arthropoda: Insects >... | reverse complement strand
CTCTCAAATATTCCTTCTTTTTATTCCTGAAATGTCTGCTAACTTCTCGTCTTACACTGTTCAAATTATCTACATTACTTTGGCATGGATCCTGTACCCACTGCATTTTTGCCCGCTTCCTTTTATCCAAAAAACCTAAACATTCTTCATCAAACCAGGGTTTATGCTGCTTCCATTTGTGCATACCTAGACTCTCTTTTGCTGAGATTTGGTTATTATGTTTAATGTTCCCCCAAATCCTATTTACATCCTCATCCTCGTTCAAGTTCTCCAAAGCTGCAAACCTATTTGTAATTTCAACCTGATACTTTATTTGGCAGAAAGTTTTACATATATGATAAAAATTATAATTAAAATAGAATTAAAATATTGAAATACTTAACATTAGTTTATACAATATAAAATTATTTTAAGTACACACTGCTGTAATGTGTTGTGCCCTAACATCCGTGAACTAGCCTTTCTTCAAATGAATTATTTTGGAATCAAATTTCCAAGACCTTGTGTTCCAGATGTGAATGAATATGCTGTAATTATTGTTATTGTTATTATTATTATTATTATTGCTGTTGATATTGTTAACATTGCTGTTGTTGTTATTACTATTATTGTTACCAGCGCTACTACTACTACTACTACTACTACTATTACTGCTGCTGCTGCTCTTGCTGTATTTTAGTATTATAATATTTTTTTGTCATTGCAGTGGCTCAGAGGAAAAGACCGAGCCTTGTGCATATGATGGGCTTGCAGAGACAACGCATGAGTGCAAGAACGAAAATGGGAGCCAAGTGGCTTCAGAAAGTTAAGAAAGGGCAAGTGGCACCTAAAGGTTGGTCATATGTAGATCAGTTGTTTATAAACTTAAAATTATTTTTAAACCATATTGTATCAGCTGAAATGTCTTATTTTATTGCAAACAGTGACAAGCTTGCTTATCAGTAAGTAGCTATGAGATGCAACATTGTGGAGTACAAGATGGAATTTTTATAATGCAGCCATTGTTAAATGTGGAGCCTTTTGTCATGGGTGTTTACTGCTAACAACACCAACTGCAGTACTAGCTAGGGTTTAGCTACTGTCTAGGACAGAGGGGTTTTGTGTCTATAATACCCTTAAATGCATTCGTGACCATACAGTTCACTGCGGCCAAGAGCATGGGAGGAATTACAGGTCCATACAGTGTACCGAGGCCAGCAACGAAGATGAAAAACCCTCTTGTGGGATTTCAGTGCTAATGTTAAGAGTGAGTGGAGCTTCCACTCTTCCATACGCCTTCATGGCGTTCACAAGAACAGCTTTATCTTTATTGCACAGTCGTCTCATGCAGGAGAATGACTTTTTTGCTACATATATGGATGGTACATTATCACAGAATTACTGCTCACTCTAAAAGTCACCTTCCCCATATTATATAGTTCATCCTCATTATGCACTGGAGATGAAGTCCCTTGCATAGTATGAAGATACCAGATACCAGAAATATGGAAGTTTGTTCTTATTATATCTTATACCTTTGATCATTATTGTTACTATATTGGTAATTGACAGTTTAGTAGATATTTGAACTGATTTTTTTTCAGAATATCTGAATATGCATTTCAAATAGGCTTGGAGTGGGGATGTGATTATCTTTGTTTTCTGGAGTTGACAGTGTTCTTCTTTCGCTTATTATATTCTTGCTTTACTGCTTAACTGTACTGCAGCTGCTGTATTACATTTACACAATTACTGAGTACTAACATATACATATTCCAAGTTTGTCACTGTTTGACAAGCATAAATTAGCCTCAGCATAAAAAGTAACCCTCATGTACATTATAAACCAAAGTCTTAAGTGTCATTTGACTGAGGTCAGTGATGAGCAACCTATAGCCCACGGGCAATATATGGCCTGCCAGACATTTGCAGCCGGTGAGAGTTTTCAAACCCATTTTACTGTTGCTCCTGCCATCAGATTGATGGTCAACATTTTTAGTGATTTGGTGAACTTCACACACTTAGATGAATTTAGTGAGCAGTATTAAGTCATAATCGAATGTATGTTATGTTAGCAAACCTTGTATGTTGTTTGTAGAGTGGGAGGATGGAGAAAAATACATAGTTGTTAGCTCCACCATCCTCCTGACTCTTGCAGTTCTAACTGTGTGCTAATAATAATTAGTGTAACTGTAGGCACAACTTTATAGAATGGAATTCATGTATTTCTTAAAAAAATATTGGTGACAAAGGTACAGGGTGGGCTTTTCATTCTTAAAATATAAAGTAAGTCTTAAAAATTAAATTATAATTAATTACAGTATTTATTTTACTGGTAATTAATTAATAGCAATTTTAGCCTTTAATTGATAATACAAAGAAATTTTCCCTGAAAAAAGGAACTCTCATTCTTACTGGTAACAATTTATATGTGGCCTGCACTGTGCTTGGATATTTTAAAATGTCCCATGCACCACAATAAGTTGCTCTGCACTGGCCCAGACCTTTGACACAGCATTCAGTTATGCCAATACTGAATGCATACTTGCTGGGGTGCATTATATGTTTGCCATTTGAAACATTTATTTCCTGTTTCAAGATTGCTATAAATTGCATAAATTGGTTTAAGCAGGCTGTCTCTTCTACCTGGTCCCTGAACATTGCAGCTGTAACACACAGAAAACCTACATCTGCCAGAACATCCCAAGACAATTGCTTTGTGAAGGGACATGGTGAAAGAGATACTCTGCAGAAATCATGGCTTTGTAACTAATGAAATATGGGTGGGTCAAGGTGGTTATGCTAAATGTGTTTCACATTATTCGTTGTTAATAATAATAATAATAATAATAATAATAATAATAATAATAATAATAATAATAATAATAATAATAATAACAACAACAATAATAATAATAACAACAATAATAATAATAGCAGCAACAGCAACAGCAGCAATAATAATAAAAATAACAATAATGCATTCCTTATAAATAATATCATTGTTAAATTTAGAGTGTTGGCAGTGGTGGTAGTAATATGGTGGTGGTGGTGGTGGTAATAAAGCACACATCACATAACGATGACTGTAAAATATGTTAGTAATGAAAACACTAAAATAATGAAATAATAATAATAATAATAATAATAATATGTACCTCTTTAATAATATCACTGTTTAAAATTATAGTGGTGGCAGTGATAGTAGTAATACAGTAATGCGATGATGATAATGACGAGAGCACACAGATAATACAAAGATAACAATGCTACTAATTAAAACTGAATAATAATAATAATAATAATTTAACTTGTTAAAGTGCTTGAGAACGACGACAAAGCCAGTTACAGGGAAGCATTCCTCAAAGAAAAAACTGCACATGATGCAAGACCAGGTAATAAAAATAAACATGAACAAATGCAGGTATATTTTCATTTACCAAAGAAAGCTACAAATAGACAACTTTTGTGGTTATTTGAACATTTTGGTGTTTGTGGTCCCTCCATTTATGGTTGTTAATGTGCATAGAGAATTTTCAAACAAACACATCACAACACAGCAGCACAGCACACAGCATGTTCTGTATTGCATGTCAGTAGCCATTTGTTTCACTTCATGGTTCCTTTGGTTCACTCATTCTTTATGTGTGACACACATATACACCCTTATTAGTCCACAGCTGTAAGGGTTTGGTATGAAACAGATCTAACTGAAATATAGGGTCTCTAGTTTGTCATGAATCAGGATCAAATGTGGCATTACAGGAAGTTTTCTGTACAGCAGAAAAGGAGAAATCCTATGTTTGTTACAGATTTTCTTCATTCAGGTAATCATGAAGTGCCGACCTACTTGTGTGCAGGCATTATGTCTTCTGATCATGTTTCTAGACATATCTTAATCTTGGGTTAAGGGAAAAGAAGCTGTATATTTTCTTTCATTTCTATAGTGAATTAGTACAATTCACATACACCTTATCTTCAGTGTATTCTGTACATAAAAGTAACAAGTATTTGAAGGAGGTGGGCTGGCTGGCGACAACTGTTGACACATGGCTTGTTCACTAGAAACATTGACCAATGTGTTTACAGAATTACTCCCCACAGTATTCACACACTACTCTTTCACCTGTTTCACCACACATTGCTTCATTCCAAGAGCAAGTCAACCATTTATTTCATCAGAGTGTCACCATGTGGTTGTTTTTTTATATTTTATTATTGATCATCTATTTCTTCAGCCTCACATAGTACAGCACAGAGACCACATATTGTCTGAATTATAAAAACGGTTCCTTTGGCATCAGTGCTTACCTCATAGAGAACAGTCTCTCTCAACCTCTGTCATTGCCATGGCAACCAATACGTGGCTTACTGACTAATTTACTCACACAAGGATATAATACATGTATAAGGGATATTAACTATGAAACCAGGAGCATTACCACTTATTTTATCTTCAGTCACTTTTTCAGAAGAGGGTGTCATATCTTACATGACACTTGAAATTGGAAGTTTCATGAAAAGATAAGTCCCTTGTTCTGTGAGCTTCAATTTCTCACCATCCTCTGAACTTCAAATTGTGTGAAGGCACCTTATGAACCTCATGAGGATTTTCTGTGTAACAGTATCTATTGTTTTGCCTGTTTACTTGTTTAATGTGGACTGTGCTGTAATGGAATTAAACGTACATTCTGTGTTAAGACCAGTAAATGCATAAAACTCACTACCGTCTGCAAGTTGCTGCCTGCAAGGCACTACATTCTCACAAATCTTTCTAAGAGACTTTCTTTGATGTATCCACCACAACTTTGACTGTAAATGAGTACCATATATAAATACTCAGTTGTCAGTGCTGTATCTCTTGTTTGTTCAAGATGCATTAAAATCCTGTCACATGACTGTATATTGGTCTGAATCAGCATGGGATTTATTATTGATTCACCAAGGGAATACACTTACAACCGAAGATTTCAAAGTTCTTGGTCTGTGTTGAACTAGAGATGTAATATATCACAACCAAAAATGGCAGTATATTAGAATGGTTCCTGTGATTCGCACAAATCATTTTGAGTGAATATTGGTTGTGAACCTACAGTAGACTGCAACTAAAAAAAATCGAGTGAAAGCGTTATTTTTGTTTGTAGTATGTGCTCATAATAGCATAAAATGTTTGTTTTCTTATTTTTTTTGTATGAAGTTAAAAATGTGACATCAGATATGACACAGAGTCAGTTTCAGATAAGCTGGGAACCTTGGGTTTATTCACAACAGCTTTGGGTATGAATGTTTATAGGGTTATGCAATGTTTAAATTGTGTGCAAATTCCCACTAAATTAACACATTTCTGAGGCTTATAAATTGACCATATTTAAAACATTTGAAATATAAATTTTTATACTGTCAGTATACTAACACATTTAAAAATGCTCTAATCTTTCATCACAGTTGGGGAGGGAGCAGAAAAATACAGAAAACAGCCAGAATCAGGTGAGGACATTTAATTGTAAGACGTAAAGCATAAAACTAAAATGTGAAATAATTTAAACATTAAATTGGTATTTAAGCATTTATAAAAGTGTATTGCATTCAAGTCAAGAATTAAGTGCATAAGGATAATTAAGTGTAACTTATGAAGATAATTTTTTTATGACTTACAAGTGTAAAATAATGCATATTTTTGCAGGTAGGTAATGCAACCTGATGGATTAATATGTGGCTTTTTATTTCAGTACTTGCATGCTGTAGCTTAGTACAGATGTTTCTTGAATAGTGTCTCATGTTTGGTACCACATGTAAAGGTGATAATAAATCCACCCGAAGTGTTTCTACTTATTTTTGTCTCTGTCTCTTTGTCTCTCTGTGTGCCAAGATTTTCAGTATGGAGACATATGTTTTGTTATGTACGAGTATATTCACTAAAGCAATGCTAAACTGAAATGTGCCTGATCTTAGCTGTGAGAGAGAAATACACATTTGGTTTGAATTTACAACGTTGTCACCTTCTATCTGATCCTTGCACATTTCCATATGCTTGCCATATAACTAGATGGTGGAGTACATCCCCAACACTATCACGACATTTCCAAAGTGAACAAATTTTACACTTCTTCTTATCCTTGAATCTTTTGATTGGTTGGCAGCTTTCCATCTGGAATTGTTGCAAGCCATTCATTACAAAACTTCTACCCCATGTCTTTTTCTTCTTCCTGTTCATCACTGTGTTCTTCTAGATCCTGTCTTGTTTTACTCACTCCATTTTTCACTAGTGCATATGGTTTTAACTTCTTATTCTTTCTCACGCCCTACATTTTCACTCTTCTTTGTGGGCAGAAGTATAATGGACAGCAAGTCACATATTGAGCCTCAGTGGATGTGACCTGTATTTTGTCTGTGTGTTGTAACCATAAGATAATTTGCTTTTTTATTTTTCTGTAACAAAATTTATCATGTTTTCAGTTCTTTCAAATGTTCCTATGACAAAGGCATAACTTCACTTTAAGTACCTACTCTCGTAGTCTGCAAACCTCTAGGACAAAATTAACTGTCACCACCAGTCCACAGACTCTAAGAGAAATGCGTTACAGTGCTTTCTGTCATTCATCTGTTAACATTTATATCTGAAATGTCATTAATCCTTCCCAGCATACACTAAGAATTTCTACAACACAACCCCTGACAGGCGTTTTATAAGTTCTTGTAAATTGACCGATTGGGTTGGTACAGGCATTGAAGTGCTAACAGATTGCATTCAAATCTATAATAGCTTTGTCAACCCATCCATCTGGTTCATGACAACCTTTTCTTTATCCTGATCTGGTAAGGGTTTTGCATTGTAAAGCTGGTGGCTTACTTTAATTTATTTCTAGGTCTATAATGGATGGAGCTAAACCTCCATTACTAAAATGTTTAATAATGTGGGGTGTGGGTACAGGGATAAATTTACCTTACCTCTTTTTAATGAGGAAGAGCTTAATGAGTTTTTAAATGTTCCTTTCTTGTTATAACTGATTTCCATCAAGTTTCTTTAGGCACAAATTAATTTTGAATGGCTTGTGTTTTCTTACCACTAAATAATAATAATGTAATTATTGCAGCTAGAATTTGTGTGTACTTTGGAATGTTCAGCAGTCACTCACTGTCCAAATTAAGATCTACCATGAGAAATTTAAAAGAATATGACAACAGGTTAACAAGGAATTTCAGCAGGGGCACACCTGTAATGCCTGCAGGGCTGTAATCCTCCCAGAAATTTTGAGAAAAATTAAACTTCAAGAACTGAATAAAAGTTTTTGGTAGGAGATATGTATATTCTTTATAACGAAGTGGGTGAAATCATTCTAAATTCAAATACTTGTGACTGACTCTCTAAGTGCTGCAGAGAACAGGAGAATGAGCAGGTTGTGCCCTACCCAGATGTTGTGTGCTGGCTTCAACATAGCTAGGATGCATGGTGGGAGACACAGTAAGCTAGGTCAGTGGCCAGGGTGCAGTGAGAATGTTTAAAGAAAGACTTTGAATATATGTTTACTTTTTCTATGAATATATGTTTACCTTTTCTAACGTTTCAGATGCTGGCATTTTGATAACAGTTTGTGCCTAGCTGTTTCCAAAGCCATATTTGTGAATTCCTTAATTTTATTAGCTGCACGTTTAACATAAATATGAACAGGAACAGTATAAAGTATTTACAGGGCATCAGTATTACGCATTTTACGCTTGCCAAGAAGACTGAGCTTAAGCACAGCTTAAAAATAAATAAATGTGGAAAATTAAATTAAGCACTTCTGATTAATCACATAATAATCCTAGTTCCAGTCCTACCATAAGAAAGTTCTGTGAATTGCCACAAAATTTTAGAAATACTGTAGTGTGCCGTATCAGTTTGCTTTTTCAAGGCCTAACTTCATGGAATCCAAAGATTCTTCACTGTGTTCTCAAATGGCTGTCACTGTATCCTATTCCATCAAAGTCTGAGTCTCAGTGTGATGTTCTATAACTTTATCTTCTTCTTCATCTCCCTCTTTTTTCTCGCTTTCTCTCTCTCTCTCTCTGTCTGTCTCTTTCTTTTAATTTCCCCAGGTGAAGTATTTCTAGTCCCACCCCAAATCTCCATTGGAGGTTGTCTTCCTTATCTTGGCCTGAGGATGTGCCATGCTGTGATAAGGGACTCACTACATAGTTTGCATCTTAATGGTATTTTGATTTAGTGGAAGACTTTTATAAAATTACTCTGGGTGCATTAATTTATATGGGCACTTCAACGCTGTTGCTGGGCCTGACTTGAAAGTGCGCATGGCTCGATATGTTGTAGATGTAATCTTGTATCTGAATGATCACATTACAGAAATATGCTGGTCATCACACTGAAGCTAAAAAGAAAAAGAGGGAAGTAATGTAAAATATTTCTCTCCACAGACCCTATGACTCTTAGTGTGGTTCGCCTGAGTCCTCTAGGCTCACAACTCAGTTTCAGCAGCAGTGCGACTCGCATTGAGAATGCGGCCGACTGGGAGGCCACTTCAAAGAAGTATCGGACATTGAGGGGAGACTATGACTGAGGTTTCTAATGATTTTCTTCAGACACACTTAAACAATGGTGGGATAATGCCTCAGATTCTCCTCACTACTTCTTGCATCTGATCTATCACAGCAGCAATTGAATCTTCTTCTTTATGCTCTCTTCTTCTCAAACTGTGTCTTTTTCAGAAGCACAATATTCTTCTTCACCTTTGTCTTCAGTTCTTTTTCTTCTTTCACTGCTACTTCTGTTATTGGCAGAATCATTCTCTCTTGTCACTTATTATTCTCAAGTACATTTTCTTCTCTTTTGTACTAATCTTTGCTGCATTTTTTTATTCTAGTCTCTTCTGTTTCCATGCATCCTGTCTTGGTGCTGTCTTTGCTGTCAACAGCTAATAAAATGTCACATGGTGCATAAAACTTTACCCAGTATATCTTTCCTTTGAAGTAGGTTAATTGCAGTTTGCCTCTTTCAGTATGAAGTTAAGAAGCCAACAGCAAGTCACAAAGATATTTTAAGTCTCTCGTTGCATAGTGGACACTGTGTGTACATCGGCAGGTGTTTGTTCATGAACAGTAGTAACTTGCATAGAAACCATGAACACACACGTGGGTATATATCCGATATGCAGTATTCCAAACACAGAAGACACACCATATCTGTATATGACAATGTAATTGAATTTATTTTTATTTATTTATTTATTTTTGATGCTTCGAATTTCATTCATGTAACTTTCTCAGAAAATCTCATTGACATTTTAATGTTGTTATTTTTTTAATATAATTGAATGAGGGGATCTAATATATACTGGGTGTCATATTGTTACAAAAATTACATCATTATATCATTACTTGGTTTCATTTTGACGATAAATATATGTATCATGCCAACTAGAATTTAAAGATGTCTGTGATTTTCTGTGCTTTTTGAAAGTGTGTATGTAGTGGCCTGTCGCACATCACTACCAGGGAGTGAGCTCCACATGAAGATGGATTGTGTCTGCAGTACACTGTGGGAATTGAAACTTGTAAATGATGTCAATTTGTAACACAGAAATGATCTTATTTTTAGAGAAATAACTGCTTTTGAATATGTTTTGTCTAGAAAGGAATAGTAGTAGGTTTCGTTTAAGAAACCCCATGGGGTAGAAGTTGGTAGTTATGAGATTTGTTCTCACAACAGTGTTGATGTAGATACAAATCTGGTGGAATGCTACCTCATTTCAGTTGGTAAATAGTTACTGACTTTTCAGAGCAGCTTTCTTCCTCTGTATGCAGGATCAGCTGTCTAAAGACAGAGGCAGCAAGCTCTTCTGGAATGTCAGTAGCCATTCACCAGTACACTTGGAATCATATTACAGAGCCAGTAGAAGTAGAGAATGCCAACTTTCAGCAATTGTAATGTTCATTTTTTGTCATGTACATGTAAGATGCAAGTCACATTGCCACCAACAAATTGTCTGTAATTGCTGTTACCGTGAAAAAAATAGAATTTTACGACTAGTCTCAGGTGGTTGCAGGAGGGTCAGAATATGGCAGCAATAAACAGCAGTATTTTAGCAAGTATTATAGTGTTAATCTTTGCCAGAAAAGGTATCTGTAGATTATTAATAATGTGTCCTCAAAGGCAGGGGCATAGTTAGAGCAGGGTGCGTAGTGTGGTCGCCCTGGCAAAGGGTGGTAAAATGAGTTTTTTAAGTGGCAAACGATTGATTTTCTGTGTTCAACCAATTTTAAATGATTGAGGCAAATAAGCAGAAATGCGATAATGATTGTGACTTTTTAAAGTTTGTAATTCTGTCAGGGACAGCCATTGTTATTGCTCGCCTCCAAGCATCAAAAAACCTAGCTATGCCACTGCATTACAGGCTATCACATGAGAATCAGTAGAAGGGTTGTCTATCCAAACCATAACTAGAGTTTGTTATTTATCGTGCTCCCATTGAATTTTCAGTGCACATACTGTGAGTTTCACGTGTTTCTGTTTGGTTTCATTATCGGACTCTTTCAGTTCTCTTTTACATCATTTTGTCCTGTACCTTACAAGTCTATTAGGTTGTAACAGTAACAATATAATAGGAACACAGACATTTGTTACTAATTTTAATCATTGCCTTATAATTTTATTTCTTCTGTTGGATATTAGTTTTGCACACAGATATGTTCACTAATGGGAGCATGAAGATATCATTAAAATTTCAAGACTGCACAAGAGAGATATTTGTGATTGTTTAGTTCATTGCTAACATTGCATGAATGTGGGCCGGGTAGTTCAGTCGGTATAGCAACTGACTACGGGCTGGATGGTCTGGGATCGAATCCTGGTGGGGATGAGATTTTCCGCCCGTCCAGACCGGCCCTGGGGCCCACCCAGCCTCCTGTACAATGGGTACCGGGTCTTTCCCAGGGGTAAAGTGCGGCCGGGGTGTGCTGCTGACCACTCACCCCCTTCTGGTGCCGCAGTCATGGAAGAGTAGAGCTATACCTCAACCCACCCTCTGGGCCACACCGGGCCTGTAATGGGATCACTTTACCTTTTTAACAGTGCAAAAATATAGAATGGCCTTGAATTCCACATAATCTGAATACTGTCATTTTGGACTGACAAATAACAGCAACATTCCCATTCAGAGACAGATATAGTATGTTGCTGCACCATGTTAAAATAAGATGCACATGTCTGACTGAATACATTGTCTGTTTATAGGCAGACTAACAATGGCCTGACAGGCTTCAAATGTGATGTATGATAAATATTTAATACTTCATCAGACGAACCTTGTATGTTTGGCACTGACATCAGTACTTACAGGACATTGTGATATTCAACTTTAACTCAAATTTTTATAAGACATGGATAACGGTCTTTAAAATAGCTTGTTGGCTCATGCCATGTTGTGCAGATAGCATATAACTGAATCTTCTTTAATTCAGCTGTTCATATCAGGTTAACATAACAGCCCGAACTTTATTGTATTCTTCAAAATCAAAGTGGCTGGCCAGTTCATAATTTTTGTTTTTGGCTGATGTACAGATTCTGCTGAGAGTTGTTCATGCACATAGCTGGCGTTATCACCTGAATTTACACTGCCACAGTGCCTTTGCTTCCATTTCAAAAAGGTGTAATGTTTATTCATCTTTACTGAAATTAGTATAGTATAGTTTTCAATATATTAACTTTTTGTGATCAGCCATTTTAGTACCATTTGTGACTAGTTCCAATGAATTGGGATGATACTATGTGGCTGGCAAATCTCCATCTCCCACCCTCCTCCCATTGTGCAGGTCCATGAAATGTTGATTGCTCTTGTGCCTTTATGGTATCTGGTTCTCCTACAATCAATTCATTTTATACTTCCAAAAAAGTGTATTTTATTAGAAATAAACTTCATACTTTTATGTTTTTTGAGAGTTTATATTATATTTTTGTGGATGGTATTTCATGAGTTCTTGGGTCCAAACATGCATTTTTCGTTGCAAATGAGTTCTGATGTTTGTGAGCATTGTATTGGTCCCATTTAGTTATGAACATCTCGAGGCTGTGCTATATACATACTGTGTAACTGGCTACAGAATTCCATCTGCGCAGAATTGTAGGCTGGAGAGAAGCAACTGACAATGCACGCTGTATGTTTTATCAAATTGGGTGTAAAGTGCATGTTACTTTTTTTCTCAGAATTTACATGCTCGGAAATGTCCATTCCTGTTGCGTTAACCCTATGAACTGCTATGATTTGCCCACAGTGAGTTGCAATGATCAGTATAACATAACTTACTATCTTCACAGCAATACAGAAGAATCAGTTTAACTGTTGGTAGTAACCTAAAATATTTCTGTTTCAGACTCAAAAGGTCTTAGTGTGGTCCACCTGAGTCCATTAGGCTCTCAGCTTAGTTTCAGTGTCAGCATGAATCGTATTGAGAATGTTACTGACTGGGACTCCATTGCCAAAAAATATCGAGCATTGATGGGCGAGGTGACTGAGACAAGCCAGCAGTCTGCAGATGATGAGGAAGGAGCTGCCAGTGGACTTGCTGAATCGAATAACAATATTACATGAGTGAAACCATTATAGTAGGTGATGAGAAATGAACAGATGGTGTGAACAAGCTACAGTTGGCAGAGCTGATCATATAGAATTTTGGTATCTCTGCTGTCATTGTTTGTGAAAGATGGATAATGGCGAAATTTGGGGTGTGTGCTGAAAGTTACAAGATCAGGAAAACAGTTCTGGTATTACAGGGCTAAGCAGGAGACAGACCTCTTAACTGTGTATATATATATCCTGTAACTATTATCTAGTACTTCCAAGTAAACATTGCCTTCTTGTTATGTACAGTTTCTACAGAGAAAGCAATACATTTCATTCTTCTCATATGTGTATAATTAATTTTAATTCAGTGGGTTATTAATGTGAATATCAGACCATATTCAGTGCAGGAATCCTTCCTTTTTTTTTCCTGTAAAATAGGCCATCCATCTTCCAAACCCTTCCCACCTCAAAGGTCATCATGTTATTTTTCATTCATTGTTGTACAGCCTCCTATAATCAGTACAACCTTATTATGTAAATTTAAGGCATGATAAATATATGTGACTGGAATTATTTTAATATTCATTAATAAAACATAATAAGGTTATGTTATTTTATGCTTTTTATACAAATAAAGTATATTACAACGACAGAGGGGAAGTTCACATTGGGCTTTTTTAATAAGAATTTCCATATTAATGTGTAACTTTATCATAATGGAGAAAAAGAATAAATTAATTTCACTTTAACTTTGAAGCATCAGCATGCCCATTTGAAATCTGATGTAATACAAGTGTGAGGGATATAAAAAATGTATAGTCCCAACACAGGCTACCTTCAATACCAGGAAGATGAAGCTTTTCTTGATGTCACTACCTCACACAGAAGAGAAGTCCCTAATTTATTGCAGTAACCTGAACTGTTACTGCTGGAACAAGCATTACATGTTATCATGTATACACTTCACTGAGTCCTTGTTTTCTTATAAAGAAGACTGGTAGAAAGATGATTTGTCTGTAATATTAAAATTAAAAAAATGCATTTGTGTTGTTTTAAAAAATGTATATATTATAATCTGTAGCTATTACAGTAAATTTTAACTCCATATTTTTATGTGTAATGTATATTTGTTACAAACAACAAAGGGGGTTATGTTATATGTAACATTTATATCATGTGTTTGTACTTGTATTCCATGTTCAGGATGTTTTCCTCAAGTCACATGAAAACATGATGTGACTAACAATGGTGACAGCTAGTCAGCCAAATACTCATGGTGTTTGAAGTGCTTGGCATGGTAAACAGTGCTGAAAATGGTAGAAAAAATGTAATTGCTGGTTTTGTGTTTGCTGTGAAAGAAGCCAGATGGCATCTCAACCAATTACCGTCTGTAATGGTAAGAAAATAATGAGTTACTGTCAAAGTTCATGAATAACCTCCATGTACAGGATGTGGCCTTTTGTGCTTACCCATTTGAAAACTGTTGTTTCAGCCTTTCATGATTGGTTACGGTGGATCAGGTTGGACTACTTGGCTGCTGAATCAGCTTTCCCCACTCTCCTGCTACTGTTATTGTGCAGATGACTGTTAGCTGTGTCACACTCCATCTTTCATCAAGTGAGGTTCTTTGCTCTCACATTTATGGAATGAGACTCCTTCCTTCATTTATGTTATGGTCCGAAAAGTGTTCATATTTTGTTAAAAATAAACTGTCATGCTTTTTATGCCTTTTCAAGTCATTTTATACACTTACTAGTTGATATTTCCTAAGTTCTGGAACTGAACTGGCATTCTACATTGAAAGTCGATTTTGATGTGTATGACAGTTTTGCTGGCCACAATTAAACATGAACATGAAGACTTTACTGTATTTATCATCTAAAGCTGTTCTCTGTTTGTATTGATTACTAGATCATTTATTAATTGCCATCATATACTATGTGTATTAGAAAATAGTAATTTGAAGCCAAGTATGTTGCAGATCTGTTTTGTTCATCTACAGCATTTCCCTGTAAAAATAAACTGATGATTTACAGACAGTAGAGTTTGTGTTATTACATAGTTTATTTTTCAAAAATCTAAGTTCCTTGGGTAATTCTTATGGTAAAAAATTTTAATCTCTAAAAGTAATATGTAACTGTACTACATGTACATCACTATTTACTTTTCTTGTCACTACTTGTTTATACTATTCTTTTTGGTATTATTATATATTTTTCTACTGTTTCTGTATGCCAGCCCCAGTGGCTGGGCAATCTAAGGTGTAGGTTTGCAGCCACTCGCCTGCTGAGATTGTGGGTTCAAATCCCACCAGAGGCATGGATGTCTGTCGTGAGTGTTGTGTGTTGTCAGGTAGAGGTCTCTGCGACGAGCTTTTCACTCCTCCAGTGGACTCATGTCGACTGTGGTGTATCATTGTGTGTGATCTAGAAACTTCGTGAATGAGGAGGTCCTGGCCCACTGGGGGCTGTTGCGCCAAAAACAAACTTTTTGTGTACATATTTGTAGTATAACTTACCTTTTGGAATAAGCCCTTTTTTTGTTTGGTTTGATTCCCAGTCAGGTCAAGAGATGGCTCTGTTCAAAGCATTCCTACCCAAACAACCTGTTCATGGGTAAAGGCGAAAATGACAGGGGAGTGAATCTGACCGCTTACTTTTGAGCGTTGAGTGTAAGAATGAGTGGAACTGTCTCCTACTCCCATTATGTGCCTTCACAATGTGCAGTGTGACTTTGTAATGGTTAATTTATTGGCTCTAAAGGAAAGTTGGTGTCATAAATACTTATCATAACTTACTTAATATTGCGAGTCTATTCCCGTTGTGTTATACTGATATGGAAATTGGTACAGCAAAATTTTACGACAGTCGGTTATGTAAGCATGGTCTAATACCTTCCAAGCTTGCGAAGGTCCTCGTGTAAATACGGTCCTAAGACCACGCCGATGCCATTATACATTATCCACAAATACAGTACTTGCATCTACTTGGGTAGGGACGTGTGAATAGCGATTTAAGTTCGATGTTTGGATCAAGTCTGTGGTATAGTTTACACCACAGATCATCTAGTATAGGTTAACACCCTGGTGACCACATTCACAATCTCGCAACCAAAATACGTAGAAATGGGGAAGTTGTCTGATCATTGGCATTTCTTTGATGTAATCCGTGTTTCTCATATCCTCCAAAGATGGTTGGAGTTCTCGGTTATGAGTTATAGTTCATTGTTTTGTGTATTTTAAAAGTGGAATTTGTATTGCTTAACCACATTTTCCGTCAATTTATACGTATCTGCATTTTCATTTTATTACAGACGTTTGGCTGTGCTCATGTAAGGGTGAGTATTTTTGCTGGAAAATGAGTTTTAATTGAAATTGTTTGGACTTTGTTGTGGTTGTGACGGATAAATGTCAGTCAAAAGACCTTTTCAGGCTTTGTTCGTATATGGGTTGTATTTAAACTTTTATATTTTAGTTCCTACACGTCTTAAAACTGGTCTGAGTACAATATTTGAATATTTACACCATTGATGCTAACCAAAATGGTCGACCGATATTTTGTGGGGTGTGACATTTTCCAACAGTATTTCAATATAGAACGTTTGGAAGATTAGTAGATGTAATGATGGACCTGAGTGTTTATGTAACATTTGTTGTTATTGTTGTATAATACTGCTGAATGAGGTGTTATGTTTATTGGACCGTGCATTATTGTAATAGTTGAAGAATAAAAGACCAACTTGATATCATTTGCTATTTTATTTCACTTCTTATGTACTCAACATGTTTCGGATATTAATATATCCATCATCAGGAGCTTGCGAGGTCAATATCAATAAAATAAATACGCCTACCAACCACAACAAAGCGACAAAGCACATTACACCAAACACACCACTAAACACCATAAATTTACACTAACGCTAAATCCTCCGTCTTCACAGAACAAAACGACCGATTTGGTAATTCAACAGCACAGTCGCAAGTTCCTGATGATGGATGTATTAATATCCAAAACATGTTGAGTACATAAGAAGTGAAATAAAATAGCAAGTGACATCAAGTTGGTCTTTTATTCTTCAACTATGCTGAATGAGGTGTTTATCATTATCTTTGTTTACATTTTCTGTTTTTGGACCTCACCAAGTGGGAGTCGATGTGTGCAATGATGGGCAATTAACTATTTAAATATGAAATTTATTTAGAGAGCATTATGGCTTGGGGGTGTGATGTTGCCTTAAGGTGTGTGTTGTTAGGCATACTGCACTTTGTGTGTTCTACATTGACTAGTTTCATTTCTTGAACACCATGATCCTTTAGAATGTTTCCTCCTCTTGATTCAAATTTGAGGACTGTATAGTGAAATATTTCATGCATCATCCCAAATAGAACTGCAGTGTTAGGTAGAGAAGGTTAATGCACATATAGGTTACGTATGTATGTATATGTGTGTGTGTGTGTTAATGTATGAATTTTAGTGAACATGTTTTTGGGTTACTAAAAACAAATCTGACCCACTTAGAGGTTTGGCCTTGCAGTAAAATGTGTTCTAAGAGGGGCCAAAATAATATGTTATCTTATTTGACAAAAGTCATTATGTGTTAACTTTCTTAGAAATCTGATACTTGGCTAGGCAAGGAATCATGTGCTGTCTATGGAACTAAGGCTTTGCTTACAGTGGTCTCCAGAGACCACCACCAGATTCTGTCCAGACGCAGATGAATCTACCCTATTTCCACAGCCCCATTTTTCTTCTGGCCCATTTCAATTTTATCCTTAGGCAGTCTCTTTCCTTCACATTTCCAGATGCATTTTGTACACATTTCTTATCCCGTGACTTTTACATGCTATGCCCATTTCCTTGATTTGAGCACCTTAACACATTGCATTTCATGAAAAATAATGGATTATGAAGCTGCTCATGCAGTTGTTTACATTCTTTTCTCACATTCTTTATCTTCAGTTAGATATTCCATGTAGCATTTGCTGTGCTTTCTGGGAGTGGGAGATCAGGTTTTATGCACATACAAAACAAGTTAGGAAATAATATGCATAATATTGTGGTTTTGGCATGTTTACTTTGTATCTTCACCATCTCATATCATCACCAGATGGTCTATGTGTCAGACAAGGAAATCAGGTGTGTTGGGTAGTTGGAGTTTTCCGTATATCCCAGGAGTGATCACACAGTTCATTGTGATGGGAATTTTCAGTGTGAGGTTTTACCCATCTTTAGTAAAGGCACAGTTTAAAATTTTTTGTTGCATTGCATACCACATTAGAAGAAGAATACTTCATATAAAGTTGCCATTCATATTGTCTGGTATAAACTGAAATTAAGCTTTATTAAAATCCATTCAGTTGTACTTAGATATGTACACATTCATATAATGGGTGGACACTCATTTTTAATAGGCACTGTGAAGGAATGCAGACATGCTTAACGGTAGGTAAAATTATTGTTTAATTAAGTCTATCATTTTAGATAGCAGATGTGAAGATAAGATTCCAAACTGAATGGCAGTAATCATTCCACAAATTTAATGTGTCCATAATTTATTTGTGCCTGTAGTTGTCATTCCTTACTGTAAATTAGTATTTTGCTTTGGCATATCACAGTTCTGTGTTACTGTGCTCTTCAAATGTGTATTGGTCAAAGTCGGTCTTACTTTATATTGAAATGTGTAGAATGTCAGTGTATTTGACCCTGTTTTTGTATCTAAACCTACGTTGCTATAGAACATCTTGGCCAAAATAATGTTCGTTCAAAACTTGCAGGTACTAACACCTCAGGTTAGGGCAGACAGAGCATGAAATTTACCATTTATATACATCTGATGCTGATGTTAATGTGTGGAGCCGTAACTCCACTTCTGACATTATCGTATGGCATGGTGATTCCTTAAGTACATTAACCCTTAGCTGACGAACGACATATATATATGTCATGCAGTGAGCCCTTTAAATAGCCGAACGGCCACTAAAGTGGCCGGAGGGAGGGGGATTTAATTCTGGTGTCAAAGGGTTAGCAACTCTGGTTTGTGCTATATAAAAACCACTGTTACTAAGTCAGTATTAGTGAGTATGCTGTGACTGTGAGAGACAATACAGATTTGGTGAAGGTTTAGGTCTGCTGGCATATCGTGCTGTAAGGCACTATATATGATAATCCTCCCAGCTCATTCAATGCCCTAGCCTCCATACTTGATATAGTTCCGTTAACCTGTAAACCATCCACAAACTTTGTCACTGGGGCTTTTACATAGCCGTTGAATAAAGATTTAATGAAGTTTAACTCCAAATCCTAAAGCAACATAAACATATTATTCTGTTCACAGCACATCATGGACATTAAAGTCGAACCCAGTTCGGGTAGTGACTCGGATCCCTCATTCCTGCAGGGCGACGCAGATGCCCCTGATACAGACAGTGAGGAAACAGAGGTTTCATATGTTTTCTCTGAAGTGAAATGCGAAATTAAGGTGAGTTAGCCTCTGTCATCTGGTCTTTTTTTAAACCCAATTGTAGCTGCTGACAGTGAGAGTTATTTTTGTTTTGAATGCCAATGCCTGTATGTGCACAGGAGAGTTTCTCCCTTTCATCCATGAAGTGTTAACATTTAATAGGACAAAGGAACCCCACTCTGCTGATAAACGTTAAAACTGATGTTGCTGCTTTTGATGTATAAAGTGGTTCTACGTTTCAAAACTTTTACTTCACACAATACTGGCAGTTGAGACATATAAAACAGGTATATGTTGACAACTTTGTCTGGTTGCAATATAAATATGACAAAAGACATTAATGTTGAGTGGTCAGTGGAAGTTTAATGCAACTATGAACCCTGCGACTTGTACAGGTTGTCTGATGTTGGTGAAAAATACCCATTGAAAATTCAGGAGGAAATCTTCTTATGAAAATACTTACGTGTCAAGGCTGCCTGATGTGCCAGACAGAATCTCTTACAAGGGTTCATTACTTTTTTTTGGGGGGGGGGGGGAGAGAACTGTACCCTAGGCTTTTAATTTATGTGCTTAGATTGTTCTGTTTCTTACTTTGCTTAACAAAAGTTTCTGAATTGCCTGTTTTATGTAGTGTTATAGGAAGGGTGATTATGAAAGGCAGATTGGTGTTTATGGTGAAGGAAATATTCTGCAATTTGTTTTTGTGGTACTGTGTTGGAATTTGGAGGGACTGACTGAGGGACACAATGAAGCGACTGGTTGGGATAGCCAGCTTTCAGGCTGAAAATCAAACTGGAAACCAAATGTTTAGCAGGAGCAGTAACTGATGTCAGTTGGTAGCCTTATCACATTTTCTGTTGTTTTCAAATTATCATGAAACATTTTCCATGGTTTCCTTGTGATTGTCACCCAGGATGACTAATACATGACTGCCTTGTGTGAGGCTTTTTAAATCAATCTTGTACACAACATATTACTTTCTTCCATCAGGATATCGATGAAGATAAAGAGGAGGCAAGGGACACTCCCTGTAGAGAGGAACGTCAGGGTTATGGTGATTTTGAGAAAGTGGAGTGAGTATAAAGTCTTTAGTAGCTGTTTGTCTTGTAGACAAAATCTAGATGTCTGTACTCATTGAGTGTATTTTCAAGGCAGTTTAGCGCATATTCAGGTGTGGCATATATATTGTATGTTACACTGATTGATACTAAAATGGCAGGTGGTTTTGGTAATCCCAGTGGTCCAGATGACTCTACTTTACATCTGCTCTCCATAGGAGAGGTTAAGGCTGGTTAACAGGCTTGCAGTCCTGTAAGCAACAAGTATATTCAGTTGGAGCCTGATGGTCATGTTTACTATGAGAAAACGGGGAACGTTTCTGTTTTAATTTTGAAGGTAGCAGCATTTCTACTGAGAAGAGCTGGAGTCTGTAAGATGTTTCAACAGGTTTTGTGCCAGTGACAGTCACAAAAGTAAACCCAACTCTGAACATGCCTGAACTCATTAACATTACATACTAAAAGCACTGAGTTTAGGAATCCCATTTGTCTTGATATTCCCAGGATGGTTACAGTTTTATGGGATTTAAAGAGCTCTTTCTTGGTGTCCCTCAGAATTCAGTTTGGGATGCTGAATTCCCTAAGTTTTTCCAAGCCTTATATATATATGATGTTGCTGATGAACATTTTGACTTTCCCACATCAGGAGAAAATGTCTGTGGGAGTAGGACATTCATCAACCAACCGTGAACCTGAAGGAATAGGACAGAGACAGGACAACATGTAATTAGTGACTGTAGGGTCTGGCTGTGAAGTATGAGGAAGAGATGTGTAAAGAAAAGTCAGTAAGTGAAATGACTATCTGAGTTTGAATGGTTGTTCTTCATGTAGTCCTTTTTTGTAGCTATATGTCATTAAAAATTTTGTCTTCAGTCTTCCCACTACCTAAATGTTGTTTAAGTTCTCCAGTGTGGGGTTTTGAAATATGGGATCCTTCCCAAGTTCAATGTACAATACATTAATAGCCATCCATGTCCTAGAAAACCCAAGCTACTGACAGTAGGAAGTCGCTGGCCAGCCATATCAGTCCAATATACCCCACATATTCTCAAAGGTGACGTATACAAAAGATGGTACATAATGTAAAAATCTGCCACCCCTTTGACTTCTTTTGCAGATATTTTTCATTTTGCATAACTTATGGGTTAAACCACATGACAATTATGATCTTTTGCAGCGTTATGGCATACAGTGTAGTAGCAGTAATTGTGCCAGGATATCTGAATTTTTCAGTGTGTTTTGTATTTTAATGGAATGCAAGGAAAACAACGTATGACTCGATGCAATATGCTGTCTGTAGTGTGATTTTTTTCGAGTGGTATGTTTGTTTCTATGAACAAACATCAAGAGTGAGGTGGATTCAGTTTCACAGAGGAATGGATTCTGTGTTTACTTAATTGGAGTACGTTTTCACCCTTTCCATCTTGCCATGATCACATGCTTTCACACTTGAAAGAACAGTGACTCTGCATTGACAGAGCATAAATATTCATTTTGTAAGCTATATAAAGTTGATCTTTTCTTTCAGCCGAAGTCTCACATTACTCACCACACATTACAGTGCCCTATTTTCTTCCTGAGGAGCACACAAATGGCATTAAAAAGAGTTTTTAATGCCTGTTACATAAATTATTCCACCTGATACTAGTAGTAATGACAGTATATTACACAACCTGTGCAAGGTGCCATATTTGCCCAAATATAGGATGATAACTTTTTCATCATGTCATATTTATACTAACACTGTTTCCTGTTTAATGCAGTTCCAGAGCTCCAGCCATTCAACAAAATTCCTCGAAAGGAAAGCTTTCTTCAGCAGAAAACAGAAATAAACAAGTCACAAATAATCATCAGTTATGCAGAGCATGCAGTGAAAAGTTTGGTGATGCAGAAGAATTTACAGGTCATTTCCTTCTTACAGCATTTGAAGATCCAAATGTGTGTAGGGTGTGTAAAAAACCTTTGAATGAAACTAGCAGTCTTGGGAAGCAGCGTGGTGCACAGTCTAAACCTTTTGTTTGTAAGGAATGCAACAAGCAGTTCAGTCATCATAATTACTTCAAACTACATTCTCTCATTCACACTGGAGAAGGACTTCATGAATGTCACATGTGCGACAGAAAATTCCTTAGGGCCAGTAATCTCAAGGATCATCTCGTTACACACACATCTGATAAACCTCATGAGTGTAATGTGTGCCACAAGAAGTTTAACCGTTCAAGTAACCTGAAAGAACATTTACGTATTCACACTAACGAAAGAACGTATGAATGCCCAGAGTGCCACAAATTGTTTTCCAAGCCTTTATACCTCAAAAGACACTCACTTAAACACACAGGAGAAATGCACCATGAATGTAATATATGCAGCAAGAAGTTCAATGATCTTAGTAATTACAAGGTACACATGCTTATCCACACAGGTGAAAAGCGACATGTATGTAAGATATGCAACAAACGTTTCACAACACCAGGTTACTTGAAGAAGCATGGTGGTGTACATACAGGACAGAAACCCTACTCTTGTGAAATATGTCACCAACGATTTACTCAGCCTCACAGTGTAAGAAAGCATTATCTGATTCATACTGGTGAAAAAGCTTATGCGTGTGAGATATGCAATAAGAGGTTCAATACAAGAAGCAATCTGAAGTTGCATTCCTTAGTTCATGTAGAAGAAAAACCACATTCCTGTAATGTGTGTAATAGGAAGTTTGCGCGATCGAGTAGTCTTAAGAAGCATTCTCTCAAGCATTCAGGTAAACATTATTGAGCCACCTTTGGTGTGAAAAGTTTGTAGGAAAAAATTCAGTAACTTTTCATGACATTGTATGGATCATTCATTGGTACCAATAAAGCTACTTAATTACATATTTTTAGTTATGGCATTTTACATTTTCTTATATTTCTAGAATAGCAGTTTCAAGATGCATTTTATGTACACTGTTAGACTGAAAATTCTGAGAATGAGGCAAATGTTGCATTCTTTTCCTGTGCATGAATCACTCTTGACCAGAAAGCAGAAGTGTACGCTGTTGTGCCGTGTTGATGCCATATCCTTTCTTTCTTCCTCTGTCTCCATGCCTTCTGGTGGGACTCTCTTAAACCAGCATATTTTTCCCTTCCATGCCCCACCTTTAGGAGGGGACACTCAGTGTGCAACCATTGACCAGTTCAGTCCTCAGAATTCTATTCTGGCCAAGACTTTGTTAAATTATGTTGTGGTTCTTTGTATGGCATGCCTGGTGACAGGGAGCCACTGCTGGCCTTGGATCCTTGTGTTTCTGCATATTGTGTGCATCTTTGGTAACACCAAGCACAACTTTGCTGGAGTTTCCCCTTCTATCAGTGTGTGTTATATTTTTTTACACTGTATGACTACTTGGCAAGTGAGTATATGTTGCTTACCTGTATGATAAATTACTTATCATAGAACACCAATTCACTGTCTGTGGGTCATTTGACTTTTTTATTGTGTGTGTTATTTTGCTTGGTGCCCGTGCCTCCACAATGGCCTGAGGGAGCCAGAATTAGGGGATAGTGGAGTGGGGTGCATTGTGTAATAACAAATTAGTCACAGCTTGCACTGCACTGTAGATATAAGGGGATTTGCATTCTTTCATAATTAGGGAGGTCATGAATTCAGACCTTTTGTATGAGACTAGCTGTTTCTTTTTTGTGGTTTTCCTCAGGTCCTTAAGGCAGATACCAGAAGAGTGCAAGTGCCACATACATTTCAGTTTGTCATTTATAAACATCCTTTAATTTTACACTGAATTATAATTATTGCTACTGAATAGATCCCAAAAGTCCTTATTGGACCATTGACTTGTAGTTGATGCCATCATGCAGTCTCAAAACTTGGCAGCATATAGGCCTTGATGGAGCACAAATCCCAGAAATACTCAATTTCTTTTCCTAACTACCCTCTGTTGGTAAATGTTTCATTGTTTAATGTAGTGGACCACATGTATTTGGTCCAGTGGTAGACTTGCAAATATTCTTAATAAATTTTGGATTCCATAAAAGGAGGGGGAATTCACTGGCTAGCTTAACAAGTATTGGGTTTGTAAGGACATTAACAGAGTTGGTTGTATTATGTTGACTGGTTGGATGAATAAATGATGAATTAGAAAGGATGTGAAGAAAGCAGCCGTGACTTGTTGTTATACTATTCCACCATTAAACATGCGTGGAGGCACATAAGAAAATCTGTCAGTGTTACCATTCTACTATCTCTTAGGTATGACCTACCCAGTAACTTATCCAAAAATGGCTTTTATTAACTCAGCAGCTTATTCAAAAATAGCTTTTATTAATGACAGTATTGTACTGCAGTGGAAGAACTGTTCCATCAAAGTTCTTCAAGAAAAAATGTTCATGAGTGTCATATTTATTTCCATTGCATATTGCATCTGTACTTGATACAGTGCCTTTAAATTATTGATGAAATTAATGCCATTCATGTTGTGTGTAGTCTGACTTTGTGGGACTGTACATCTTTATTGGGACGTGCGTTTCAATGTCTTTCACGTCATCATACGTATCTTGAATGTATTATTGTTTTACAGTGCTATTTCCTTGCATGTTCTATTACAGCTGCTGCCAAACTGTTTTACATAATGTATTCCATGTGTATGTTTTGTGCTGCACTATCCCTCACTGTTGTACTTGTACCATACTTACTTGCTGGGATTTTTTCCATTCATTGTTGGTGTTTTCTTTCTGCTTTTTACTGGGCTACTCACATATCTCGCATGTGGTGTTAACATATCAGGCATGATGTTTGGGTCTGTGGAGAAAGATGCCATATTGAAGATGCAACAATACAAATGAAGGCCATGTAATGAAATCCTTACAGAATGATGTCAACATAATCACTTAACAGGGGACAAAAAGAAGCATTTCATCATACACCCACATTGGCCATTTGAAATATACTCCTAAATAGTTCCATGGTTATACGTGTGTTCCTTTTTCGAATTATCTAGATCTAAGTTATCTGTCTAGATCTGTGAAATATGAAATATCAATTAAAATCCCAAAAATTAGTGCTCCCCCTATTTGTTCTTTTCCATGTTGATATTTGTAATCAGTCTTTATTATTAAGAATTTTTCCTTTGAGATTGAAATATTCTGTTGTGGCCCCATTATATAAGAAGGGTGATAAAAACAATTTAGCTAAATACAGGCCTATTTTGTTACTTACTTCATTTTCTAAGGTGTTTGATATGGTACTATATGAAAGAATAATGACACGTAATAATAATTACTGAATGAACAATTAAATCATCATTAATGACATTTTAAAAGCCTTTAATAATACAAGAATAGTTGCAGGTATATTATTTGACCCGGAAAAGGTTTTTGATGGTGTAAATAATAATTTATTGGGAAATATGGAATTCAATGGAATAACGGGTAAAGCTTAAACTCTAATGAAATCTTACTTGGAGAATAGATATCAGAGAGTGAATTTCAAAAATAAAGTTTCCAGATGGGCTATAGTGAGGAGTGGTGTTCCACAAGGATCTGTAATGGGACCATTGCTTTTTTTAATTTATATTAAGGGCTTACCTAAAATAACATTCCATACAAACCACAATAATAACACTAAAATAGTATTATGTGCAGATGGTACCAGTGTGATTGTCAATAACCTAAGTGCAGCCGATTTTGAAAGGGACATGAATGCTTTTTTTTTACATTGGGACATAAATGTGTTATTTAAAAACGTGAATGAATGGTTTAGTGCGGATTTGCTTTCTTTAAATTTTAGTAAAACTTGCTTTATGCAGTTTTTAACTAAAAATGGCCCATCAATGAAGTAAATATTGACTATAATGATAATCTGATATCAGATACCTCTAACCTAAAGTTTCTTGGCATAATTATGGATAGCACTTTGTCTTGGAAAAATCACATAAATATGATTACTCCAAAGTTGAGCCAAGTCTGTTATATAATGGAACTCCACCATATTTATCATGGGATGTTGTTACGATGATTTATTGTGCTTCTTTTCACTCAATATGTCTTATGGGCTGATTTTCTGGAGAAATTTGACACATGGTTATTACATTCAAATTACAAAAAAGAATCATTAGCATAATAATGGAAGCTAGATTTAGAGACTCCTGTAGAGAACTATTCAAAATTCAAAGAAATTTGCCATCTCAATACATCTTTTGCCTTGTTTGTTGTCAACAACAAGGGTCTATTTATGGAAAATTTTGAATTATATAATATCAAAACTAGGAATAATTCCAAGCTTTATCAACCACCATCACATTTAACAATCTCTCAGAAAGGACCCTACTAACTTGGCATCAAGGTGTATAATCTTCCAGTGCAAAAAAAAATATTATGTAATATTAAGCAATTTTAGATAGCTTTTATGAATATTCTACTAATATATTCCTTTTATACTTAATCTGACTACTTTAACTACAATAAAAATTAATTTGGTAAATAGTTTTAAGGACGTAGATAGAAGATAAATTTAGAAATTTATAACAAGTCATGCTGAATTGGCTTATATACAAGGGGCTAGACTTTTTTTAATTTTACTTCAACTTGTACAGATTTTTTATAACTGATGTTCATGACTGTTTTAGTTCTTTTTAATAAGTATGTTTAAAGTATATATAACTTAATTTTAAATTGTAACTAATTATTTATGTATGTACTATAAATTTATATAGTAAGAACTATATATATATATATATAATAAGTTCTATAACCAGTGGTCCTGTGCCAATAATGAATTCTGGAATTATCTGTAGATGAATGAATAAATGAATGCATAAGACCGCATTCAATCAAATGCGTGGGATTATGTGACAAGTTGGCAATCCTAGGTGCGTAGGTAGGGCAGCAGGGATTGCAGCGTGTAGCTCTTATCCGTGCCGTTCGTCAGTGTATCAACCTCGATCATCCGTGTTAGTCATTGTCACATTATGGAAGAATGGGATTCGTAATGGAGGAAAAATGAATATAAATAATTAGGAAGCTCTATTTGTGACTAAGAGAAAAGAAAGGAGGAGAATGGAAAACATGGATGACTTGCATGAGCAAGGAGTGGTTTGTAGAATATTCCTTTGCTTGAAATTACTTGCCTGTTGATTTCAAAGCAGTCGTTCTATCAAAATGTTTTAATTAATGGATATGCTAATGTACTAGTTTGTTTATCTAAAGTGAACACCTCTTCTTTTTCAGGAATTGTATAACATCCTTGGTGTTCTTGTTAAAAGCCAAGGTCAAAACCGGGATGATGATTCTCAGTGTTCTGGTACTTTGAGTATCATTGAATATGTGAGTACTTGTTTATTGTAGGAATGGTTCAGTGATTGGAAGGTGGTTGGTGGCATCCTTGCACATACCTAGTTGCTAATGTAACCGTGTATGTTTTAGGCGTATATTGGGAGTGCACAGTATGTTTATAGCCAAAAGCTTCCCCTCAACATTAAATGTTGGCTCTCCTTCAGAACGTAGTATGGTAGTTCTAGTCCTAAATGTTTGTCCCTTGAACAGATTGATTTGAAGTAAAGTGGGTTTTTAAAAACCTGTAGTGAAGTGTAGTATGTGCACAGTTTTTCCCATGTTCAGCCAGATTTCAGCAGTGTCGGTGCTCTTGCATTACTGCTATGAGTCCTAAGCTTCTGAACTACTGGCAGAAATGTGTTGGCATCTGTACTTATTCCGGAAGTGTTTCTGTATCATGTGGAATAAAATGTGGCATTTAATCTGTGTCAGTCCTGTAGGATTTGCAGAGAGAAGATACTGAATTTCATCTGTCAACAGATCAAGCATGTGATATTGCATTACGCCTAAATGCTTCACTTTTGTGTGTAATGCTTTCTGCGTTAGGCCAATGTGTTTGTGTGTAATGCTTTCTGCGTTAGGCCAATGTGAAAAACTCTGTGGGGCCTGGAAGTTGAGAATATCTTTGCTCCCAGTGCAGTAGATGTGTCCCTTATTCTTTTGCCCGAGGACAGCGGTTTGTCATTTCTGAGAAAAGTTTGGTTTAATTTTTATTTTTAGCTTGTGATGATGGATAAAGTCTAAAGAGTGCATGTTTCTGAATGATGCTTTGTTCATGTGCTTTACTGAATCTGTATTAAGACTTGAAAGCCTTGCATTGTATCATGTGTTGCAAACTCTTGAATAGACCTGGGCTTGTGGAGGCAACCATGGTTCAGACCCTTACTGTTGGAAGGTGAACAGATGTTTTCTTTTACAACCTTTCGGTCTAAAACTGATCTTGCAATTCCTGTGTCATTAGTAGTTGGGATGGCTACCAACATGTTGCAGAATCCCCAACCTGGAGGACTTTGTTACCATAACAGGCCATAAGACCTAAATTGGCACCAGTTATGATGTTGGTTGTATAACATGTTGCCACACAAATGAAACAGATAAACTTACTGTGATTCTTTGAATAAAGGTTGACCAACTAGATGACACTTGCTTTATTATATATTGCTCAACATGTTTCAGACGTTAATACGTCCATCTTCAGGAGCTAGCGAGTACTTGTGTTGTGTAG